>ERZ1643249.1653-NODE-1653-length-22069-cov-13.530435_pt1 | contig 22069 bp, 18 predicted proteins | sample MGYA00579263_ERZ1643249 | MGnify/ENA primary metagenome ERZ1643249 (study PRJEB29033, sample SAMEA4952264) | chicken gut metagenome | biome: Broiler Chicken; feature: Gastrointestinal Tract; material: Caecum | place: Ireland | collected 2018 | study: Broiler... | reverse complement strand
TCCGGCGTGCCGCCGGACGATCTTTTAGATCTGATCTACCACTATAAGGCCCTGCTGATCCGCCAACTGCATCTCTGGTTTGCCGGGCGGGAGACCGCGGTCGATCACCTGCTGCGCCGTCTGGAACAGGCCGGGCGCATCCGCTGCGATGGGCAACGCGCCGCCTGCAACGCCCCGTGGCTGGCCAGCGGCAACCCGGCCTGCGAGCTGGCCTTCTGGTGCCTGCTGGATTTCCGCGACAGCGTGGAATACCAGCTGCCCGGCAGCCACGGCGTGACCATCGCCGCCTTTACCGAAAACGGTGAGTACGACTTAATCGCCATTCTGCCGGGGCATGAGCAGGCGACTTCGGCCGTCGTCCAGGCCCAGCGGGATGCGCTGGGGCAGCGGCTGATTGTGGTGCTGCAAAGCGCCGAACAGATCCAGAAAATCAAGATTCACCCCGTCACCGCCTACTGTGTGGTGTCTGCGGACGGCCAAACCACCTATTACACCACCGCCAAGGAGGCTCCCTCATGCCAACCACCTATGACCGCCAGTTAAGCGAGATTCAAAACGCGCACCGACAGCTGGGCAGCACTCTGATTGCCATGCAGCGCGCCCGGATGGATGGCCAAACCGGCAATCTGGAAGGTCTCTCGCTGGACGGCGCCCACCAGGCGGAGGCACTGGCCTGCAAAATGCGGCATCTGATCTACCGGAGCGGGCAGGTCTCCCGCCGGGAATACCTGGCCGGTGCGCTGCCCAGCACCGAGGTGCGGTTCAGCTTCACACGGGACAGCGCACTGCTGATCCTGCCGCCGCTTTTACCCGACCGGCGCAGCGCAAAGAGCCGGGAGTATCTGTCCGGCCTTGTCTATGCCGCGCTGGCGGAGGCGTCCTTTGCCGACACCTTGCCGCAATTTGACCGCTGTGTTTTGTGCATTGTGCATTGTCTGGCCCCGCGTTCCGGCAGCCGCGCCGCCCCGGACTATGACAACATCGAACTGAAAACGGTGCAGGACCTGCTGGCGCTCTACCTGCTGGTGGACGACAGCATGCGTTACTGCGACCGCTACGAGACAGCCTGCGCCGATCCGCAGGCCCATACCGAGTTTCATATCCTGCGCCCCGAGGCCTTCCCGGCCTGGCTGGCGCAGCAGAATGCCCGCAATCGGGAGGTCTAAAATGCGCCGTTATCCGCCCTGCCCAAACTTGCCACCCGGTTTTCCGCCTGGTTGGCGGGTTTGAGACCCTTTTCCCCATGCCAAATCCGCCCAGGTATAACAGCCGTTGGGCAGAAGGGAGATGTAACCTGAATGAACCAGCCCATGCTGCACACAACCAGCGCCAAAGATCTGGTGCTGGCCACTGCCGCGCTGTGCGGGGAGCTGTCCCCGCAGGCCGCCAGCCGCCTGGTTCCCAGCCAAAGCTACCGCTACCATGTGCTGGAAGACCTGGTTAAATCCAAGCTGCTGCGCCCCTACCGGCGGGACAAGGTCAAGGGTTACCGGCTGACCCGCCGGGCCAAGAACCGGTTGACCGAACAAAGCCCCGACCGCTACGCTGCCCTGTTCAGCGGCAGCGTGCGCACCAACGGCTACGCCAGCGAACTGCCCCGCCGACTGCGGATGCACCGGTTGGGGGAAATCCTCGCCATAATGATGCTGTGCGGGGTGCGCGTGTTCCGGGACGAGAAAGCCGACCTGTTTGGCACCCGCACGCAGCCGCAAAACAGCCAGCTGCCCGCCTTTTACCTGGCACGGGAAGTACAGGCGCTGGGCGATGCGGCCATCAAGATCAAGAACGCGCGGATGACCGGCGTATTGCTGGCACCCCAACGCTTCTATCTTGTCTACAACACCGGCAGCGCCCTGATGCGCCGGGCCCCGGCCAGCGAGCTGCGCACCCGCGCCCTGCTAAGCGAATTCATCGGACGGCGTATGGCGATTCCTTCCTATGCCGGGCGGACGGCCGAGGCGATCCTGGTGGGCGACAGCATGGAACTGGCCCCCGCGCTGCTGCAAAGCCGGGGCGGCGGCAGGCGGCAGCTGTTTTACCTCGACGGTACCTTTGCGCAGATGCACTACCTGCCGAACACGCCGCAGGGCGATGCGCTTCTGCGGCTCCTTATGGGCTCAGCCGCACAAAGTGCTTTGCACGCGGCCTTGCTCGACACCCTGCAGCCGAAAGCACAGCCCGGCAACTTTGCCTTCGATGCCTTGGACGAGCAGGGCCACCCGGTGCTGTTTGCCTGGGATTTTGACCTTGTCCGCATCCAGAGCTTTGCGCTGGGGCTGGGCAGCCGCGGCCTTTCCGGTACAGTCATTGCTTTTGATTTCCAGGCCGATGCGCTGCGCCGTATCTTCGGGAACAGGGTGGACGTCCGCGCGCTGTCGTTCGAGAAAACCAGGAGGTTGTTGGAGATATGAATAGTAACCGAAAGAAACTTGCCGGCATCCTCCTCGCATCCGCTGCCGGCATTGCGGCCGGCGGGTACCTGGCCGGGCTTTTGGCCCAGCTGCTGCGCAACTACGGTGCCTGGCGGCAGGCAGGCGGGCAGCTCGGCTTTGGGCCGGGGCCGCCGCTGCCCCGCGGCGATCCTGTATCCATCCTGCAAGGGCTGTTCAGCTTTCCTTACGGTCTGTATGCCACCGGCCTGCTGGCAGTCTGCTTTGCGGTTCTGTTTGTCTTTACACTGCGGGTCGGTCGGGACGGGCGCGGCAGCTTCGACAGTGACCGCAATCTGACCTACTCTACAGAAGGTACCTACGGGACCGCCGGCTTTATGACCGAAGCGGAGCGCAAGCAGGTACTGGACCTGACCGATGTCAGCCGCTGCCGCGGCGTGATCCTCGGAACGCTGGACGGCAAGGTGCTCAGCCTGCGGCCCGACAGCCGGATGAACGACAACGTCATCGTCTACGGCTCCTCCGGCTCCCGCAAGTCCCGCTCCTATGTGCGCAACCGGGTGTTCCAGGCAGTCGTGCGGCGGGAAAGCCTCATCATCACCGACTGCAAGGGCGAGATCTATGAGATGGCCGACTATCTGCGCACACACGGCTACACGATCCGGGTATTCAATCTGGTCAATCCCGAATGTTCGGATTCCTGGGATTGCCTGGGTGAGATCCACGGCGATGACCTGATGGCCCAGATCTTTGCCGACGTGGTCATCCAGAACAGCAACAACGGCCGTTCCGACCGGTTTTGGGACGATGCCGAGCAGAACCTGTTCAAAGCCCTGCTGCTCTATGTCGATCAGGAATACAGCGCCGGGCAGCGCACGCTGGCCGCCGTGTATGACCTGCTGACCGGGGCGGGCGGCACTGCGCTGGAAGCCATTGCCCAGCAGCTGCCCGCCGGGCACCCGGCCAAGCCTTGCTTCAACACCTATCTGCAATCCTCCGATTCGGTGCGGGCCGGGGCCATCACGGGGCTGGCGGGGCGGCTCCAAACTTTGCAGAACGGGGCCATCCGCAGCATCACCTCCTACCCCGAAATCGACCTGACCCTGCCCGGCAAGGAACTCTGCGCCTACTTCTGCATCACCTCCGACCAGGATTCCACCTTTGAATTTCTCTCCTCGCTGTTTTTCTCGTTCCTCTTCATCAAGTCGGTGCCGGTGCATATCCTCGGCGAGGAGTTGATGAACTGCGGCAAGATTCATGCCCTGGGGCGGCGCTGCTCGGTGATCCGTTCCCGGCGCATCAGCCTGTCGGTCATCCTGCAAGGGCTGGGCCAGCTGCAAAACCGTTACCCGGACAACGAGTGGGTGGAGATCATCGGAAACGCGGACACCACTCTCTTTCTCGGCTGTACCGACGACATCACGGCCCGGATGATCTCCGATCGGGCCGGGGAGATCACGGTGGCCTACAGCACCGACGCCGAGGTCTACAACAAGATGCAGCTGGCCAAGTGGTCGCCCCAATACCGGGAAAGCCATTCGGTCGGCAAGCGCAAACTGCTGACGGTAGACAAGGTACTGCGCCTGCCGGTGGACAAAGAGCTCATCATCCTGCGCGGCCAGAAGGTCCTGCTGGCCGAAAAGTTCGATTACACCCGGCACCCCCACGCCCGGCTTCTGACGCCGGTGTACGCCATCGACCACGTTCCGGCCTGGCGGCTCGATCCGCCGCCCGCGGCAGACCCTACTCCGCCCCCGCCCGGCAGACCAAAAGGCAAGGGCAGCCGCAAGGCAAAGACCGTCACCCCCAAAGATTCCAAAGAGGAAGAAGAGCCGCTGCGCATTGTGGATGCGCGGCAGCTCTTTTTGTAAGACCCCACAAGGAGGCTTTTATGGAAGACATTTTGAATCTTGAACAGAATCCCGATACCAATCCTGAACCCAATTCCGAATCCGCACAGCAGACGGCGCCTGAACCTTCACCGCCCGCTCTTGCGCAGCGCCGCAGCCCGGTGCTGACCATCGAGAGCCGCGGCGAAGCGTCCCTGCCCGGCGCCGAACAGGACGCCCTCTGGCACGAGATCACCAATGCCTACATGACCCACCGCATCCTCTGCGGCACGCTGGACGGCGTGGAGCGGGACGGGCTGGCCATCGTGTACTACAAAGGCTGCCGGGTCGCCATCTCGCTGACCGAGATGGTGGTCAACCTGAACGAGGCAAACGCCCGTTATGCCGGCCAGACACAGCGGATCGAGCGGCTGGTCAACAACATGATGGGCTGCCAGGTGGATTTCCTGATCCGCGGGCTGGATGCCGCCTCCCACAGCATCGTGGCCAGCCGCAGGGACGCCATGCTGCGCAAGCAGCGCACCTTCTACCTGACGCCCGCCTCGGACGGCCTGCCCCAGGTGCGGGAAGGACGGGTCGTGCAGGCCCGCGTCACCGCCGTGGCGGAGAAGTCCATCCGCATCGAGGTATTCGGCGTCGAGTGTTCTGTCCTGGCGCGGGACCTTGCGTGGGAATGGATCTGCGATGCCCACGATCTGTACACCGTTGGCGATGTGATCCTTGTGCGCATCCAGTCGATTGATCTTTCCGATCCTTCCCGTATTCGGGTAACCGCCGATCCCCGCAGCGTGACCGAAAACCCAATGCCGGAACGGCTCAAAGCCGTAAAGGAGCAGAGCCGATATGCCGGTCAGGTTACCGACGTTCGCCGCGGCATCATCTATCTGCGTCTGCACAACGGGGTCAACGCCATCGCCCACAACTGCCTGGATCGGCGGATGCCTGCCAAGAAGGACCAGGTATCCTTTGTGGTCACCCACATCAACCGGGACCAGAACGTGGCGGTGGGGCTCATCACCCGCATCATCCGGCAGGTCTTTTGAGGGGGCAAGTATGGTTTCACCTTTTATCAGCGAAGACCGACAGCTGTGCCGGTTTCTTCAGGTATCCGGCAACAGCTGGCACAATGCGCTGTACATCAGCTGCGGGAATTGCCAGCGGGCGGCCGCCCGCCGCTGCCGCGACCTGCTCTGCGTGTTTGACGACAATGCCATCCCGGTCTTCATCCCGGTGCAGGATGCCGAGCAGCTCTGGCACACCCGCATCGACCAGGCCGACTGCCTGGCCGAGATACACCGGGATGTCTTCGTTGCGCTGTATGGGCCCTGGCTGTTCCGCCACCTGGCTGCACCATCCGCCTGCCCGCTGGCGGGGTTCTGCGAAGAGTCCTCTCCGCCGGCGCACCCCCGGCTCCCTGTTTTTCGTCGCCTATAAAGATGCCGTGCTCATCCTTCCATGCTGACCTGCTGATCCTGATACAGACTGTTGCTCAGGATCTCCGCCTCTTCCCCAACAAACGCTTTCCCGGCTTCGTTATCCCCTAACAGCTGCCACGCAAACCACGCTGTCACATATCCGTTGGCTGCATAAAGCACCTCGTTATGGTTTGTCTCCTTCCGCCTCATCATGATTTTCTCGGAGCCGGCGTCGTCATAAATCGATTGCAGCTGCGCCCCGGTGACTACCCAGTCATCGCCGCCGCCCGCGCCGGAAATCAGAAGTATGGGAATATCGATAAGAGAAGGATCATAGTCCCAGAACAGATCATGCGCCAGTTCCCTGTTTGTAGGGGACAGCGATACCGCCGCACGGTAGACATCTTTGTGCCTTGTATCCGTGATCGCATTGATCACGCCAACGCCTCCCTGCGAATGTCCCACAACACCGACCCGCTGGAAGTCGATTTTCTGATAGAACGGGCTGGCCGTTTCTTCGATCTTCTCATTCTCATTCCATCGTTCCAGATAACGCAGACACATTTCCGCCCCAAATGCGTTCCAAGCGTTTTTCTCCTCCGTACCAACTACAATGAACCCCCAGGAAGCCAGATGCCTTGCAACGGCCGGATATTTGGAAAGCGGCGTACCGCTCCCATTGCATATCACGATCACGGGGTATTTTTCCATGCCAGTCTCCAGTTCGGACGGATATTCTGTGTTGTCTATATTCGTCCTCAATACACGCTCCTTGTCGAATTTCTGCAGCACAATCAGGAACCTGTGACACTGATCCTGCCACAGATCCGGGTCGTATCGCCCCGCTTCATCAAAGGAACCGCTGATGATCATAGGGCGATAACATTCAAACAGTTCCAAGACCGCTTCCGGTTCCCGGCTCTTGGCGCGGTCTATCAGTTCCTCAAATATCATTTGACTTTCTTTTCCCGCAGCAAAGCATTGCGGATCTTGCGAATTGCAGAGGAATAGCGGATCTGCGCCATGTCTGCCGGTATTCCCGTGAGTTTCTGGATCTCCGCATATCTGAGGTCCAGGATGATATGCCAGTACAAAATATCCGCCTCATCCCGGGAAAGGGTGCACAGGATTTTGTACAGCCATTCCGCTTCAACTTCTTACAAAAACTCGTCCCAGGAGCGTGGCAGGTCCTGCGTGTTTTCCTGAGATGCCAACCAGTGCGAGACGTCTTGGTCTGAATCCATCCATTCATCTTCCGGCAGATCATGCAAATGCTTTCTTTCCCTGTCACGCCGGAACAAATAGCGGGCCCGTTCCCGTCGTAACGCGGTCCGCAGGCAGGCCGTAAAATAGTTCTGAATCTTTTCGTCCCGTGTCTGCCCGGAATTATGAAAGTTGTCCTTCTTCATGTAGAACCTCCTCCTGTACGATTTCCGTTATTTCATGCAAGCCTTCACAGCGGCAGGTCTGCCCCACGAGTGTGAATACTTAAGAAAATAACAGACAGAAGGATGTTTTCAGCAGGCAATTTGTATTTATTTTGTGAACGGTGAGATGTCCATCACCTCCTGGCTGCTCCATCTTCGCGGCGTCCTGCACTCGCTCCTGCGCGGGTTATGTACCTGTTCTGCCGTGTATTCGGTTGTCAATGTACCTGTGAAGGAGAGCAAACATCCTTCTTATAAGTACTGACAAAAACAGCCTAAAACAGGTATAGTAAATTGGAATTACCGCAACTTTTTTGCCAAATGATTCAGGCCGTTTCGGATGCTGCGGCGGACGCAGCTGGCATCTACCTTTTCAGCAGCGGCAATTTCCATCACCGTCATGCCTAAGTAGAACCGTGCATAGACGCGCTTTGCCTGCTTTTCCGGCAGGGACATCACCGCGTCATACAGCCGCTCACGCTGCTGTTTCTCCTCCAGCAAGTCCCCCGGGGTAGGCGTATGCGAGAGAATCGCTTTTTCAATGCCATTGCCGTAATCCAGGGAGTAATGGGCCTTGTGCCGGAACTTCCGGCGCTCATAGGCGGCCTCCGCCCGCTGGCTGGAGCAGATTACCGCCCACACTTCGTTGGTTACTTCCACAAGGGTATCGGTGTTATATGTATCGGGATACAATTCCCGTAGATTGATTTCTTTCATTGTTGCCTCCATTTCGATTCGTCGGTTGACGGGTAAAGCGAAACGGAGGCGGAGAGCGACACCGTTCGGGGGGATTCCCCAAAAAACGACAAGATAAAGCGCCAGCATCCGAAGTACGGCGGCTGGCGCTTTTATAAGTGGCTTGATGATACCTTTGAATCAGCCACGATCGTGCCTGTTCAAAGGCGGGTGAAGATGAAGAATAAAATAGACTTTTTTTGGCAGGTCACCAAAATATGTCAAATCATGTCGAAATTCTTTGCTTTTCACGACGGTTCCTCCTGCAAACCGCCGCTCTATTCAGTAAAAGGCGACGCTCTGGTGGAGGCACACAAAAGAGCGGCGGCCTTGATGTATGCAAAGCCGCCGCTCTAAAATTAAGTATAACGAGTTCCTGCTGAACGACGGCTTTTTTCTTTGCCGCTATCCGCCAGCGGGACGCTCTTTGAAAATCAGCAGAAGATATTTTCCTCTGCGGGGGTCGGGGCGTCCGGTGCGCGGTGGGCGGCCACCAGACGCTGCGCGGTGCTGACTACACGGGCGGCGCAGCGCTCCAGTTGGGAACGAGTCAGCGGGTAGCGGGCATGGGGGTCGTGCAGGGCATTCAGCAGGTCGGCCTTGTCTTCGGGGCCGCCCGGCATCATCAGGTCGTTGCCGGCGCAAATGCTGCCGGAAGCGCACGCTCCGGGATAGGTATACGGTTCCCTTGCAAGCGCAGCCGGTACCCAATCCGACATGACGAGCCCGTCATACCCCCATTCGCCGCGCAGCACCCCCGCCAGCAGATCGGTGCGGTGGGCGGTGTGTTCCCCGTTGACCAGGTTGTAGGAGGTCATCACTGCGGCGGGCGAACATTCCGCGATGGCGATCTCAAACCCTTTCAGATAGATCTCCCGCAGCGCGCGCTCGCTGAGCTGCGAGTTGGAATGCATACGGTTGGTCTCCTGGTTGTTGGCGCAGTAATGCTTGATCGTGACACCGCACCCCGGATGGGCCTGCACGCCGCGGGTGACAGCCGCAGCCATTTTTCCGCTGAGGAGCGGGTCCTCGGAATAATACTCAAAGTTTCGCCCGCACAGCGGGGACCGGTGGATGTTCAGCGCCGGCGCCAGCCACAGATGGATGCCGAACCGCTCCATCTCATCCCCCACGATGTCCCCGCAGATCCGGGCGGCCGCAGGGTCCCAGCTCTGCGCCAGCGCCACCCCCACCGGGATCGCCGTGCAATTTTGCTCGTAGACCTTGCCCTGCCGCTTGGAAGGCAGGCTCAGCGGCAAAGTTTTTAGCAATTCGGCGGGCAACGCGGCCACCAGGTCGTCATATTCATGGTGAACGATCTCGTAACGGCCCTGCCCGTCAACGCCATAGTATTGGCTCAGACGCAGCCCGGCAGGCCCGTCTGCCATGACCAGGGCTGGCACCCCCAGGCCGGCATAGCGCCCGCAGCTTTCCCCTGCCGAGCCCAGGACTTTTCTTCCGGCGTTGCCGACGATCTCCTGGCTGTCTTTCCCGTCTTCATAGCCGCCGATGCACAGATCGGCAAGCATCTCATCGCGGAAGTTGCGCACCAGCGCCAGCGCGGCGGTATCCTCCGCCCGGGGCGCGCCGGGCAGTTCCAGCTGTGCGGCATCCACCGCCAGCACTGGGATGCCCTGGGGCAAGGGCGGCAGCTGCAGCGTGATGCCGCTGTCGGCAGGTTTCCAATCGACAAAATCCGGTTTGCCGCCTGCGTGGGCCAGGGGGCGCACCGTCACCGTCCGGTCGAGCCGCAGCGTCCCCACCAGAGCGGTGTCCCGGCTGCTGTTGCCCAAATAAAGGCGGTACAGCCCCTTTTCCAGCACCGAAGCCGCGGTTTCGCTGTCATAACTGGCGATCTGGGTCAGGTCAAACGCCAACGCCAGTGTCGCCGTCTGGCCGGGCTGGAGCTCGGGCGTTTTTGCAAAGGCGGCAAGCTCCTGATAGGGTTGATCCAGCTTTCCGGCCGGTTTGCCCACATAGAGCTGGACGACCTCCTTTCCCGGACGGCTGCCGGTGTTTTTCACCGCCGCCGTCACCACCGCCTGCCGCCCCTGCAGCCGGACCTCCTGCCCCTGGATGGAAAAAGCCGTATACCCCGACCCGTAGCCAAAGGGGAAAAGCGGCGCTTTCCCCACGCTGTCAAAATAGCGGTATCCCACATACACGCCTTCCCGGTAGCGGGTATCATCCATCCGGCCAAAATCGCCTTCCTGGCAGTAATCCTCCCAAGGGGCCCAGGTGGCGGTGAGCTTGCCGGAGGGGTAGGCCTTGCCCAACAGCACATCGGCAAAAGCGTCCCCGGTCACGCTGCCCAGCTGGCCCAGCAGAAGAATGTTGCGCACCTCGCCGGTCACCGGGCTCAAGTCCACGACGCCGGCCGTGTTCAGCACCAGAAGGAAACGGCGATACCGCCGGTTCAGGGTCAGGATCTCCCGGATCTCCCGGGGGCGCAATGCAAAGTCGCCCGGCGCGGTGCTGCGGTCCGCCCCTTCCCCGCTGATGCGGGACAGCACGTAAACCGCACATTCCCCTGCGCCGTCCATCGGCAGGGAATAGTCAAAATCCGGCGTCGTGTTGCCCAGGCCCCACAGCACCTCGCTCAGGCCCTCCCGTGCGATCTGGTCCAGGATCGCTTTGTCGGCGGCACGTTTCGCCTTTTGCCGCGCCGCCGCGTAGCCATCCAGCCAGGCTTTGGTGGTGATGGTGCAGCCTGCCTTTTCCAGCCCTTCTTCCACCGTGCGGAAGCTGCGGGTGTTCACATCGCCGGACCCGGTGCCGCCTTTGACCGTATGCCGTGCTCCGGCACCGTACAGCGCCACAGGCTGGGGCCCTTCCAACGGGAAACTGCCGTCGCTTTTCAAAAGTACCATACATTCCGGGGCCAGTTTGCGCAGCGCCTCACGGTGTTCCTGTTCATAACGTTCCATGGTTTTACCTCTCCTGTTTCTGGGGGAGGATCGGAAAGGTCCCGGGCATTGCCCGGTTTTGCAGATGTTCCGGCACCTTGGATCGAGCCGATACCCCCTGATGATCTTGCCTTTATTATACAGGAGGGCAACGCCGTCTTTCTCGGCAACTCCGGGCGCAAAATTTCAGGATCGGTCATGCCGTCAAAAAAGTGACTTTGAAATTGTGCAGTTTAACAAAAAACATCCCGGAAAGTTTCCGGGATGTTTTTTGTCTCTCTGGCAGGTGGTTTTCCCCGGGACCGGCACACGTTAGAAGAAGTCTCTTCCGTACTGGCGCAGATAATGCATGACCAGCAAGTCGGCGGCCAGCAGGGCGGAATATTTGCCCCCATCGTTTTGGTTCGAGCTGCCGCAGTTCAGCACATAAGCCGCGCTGTTCCAATAGGGGCTTGCCCGGTTCTGGGTGATGACCAGCAACCGGCTGCCGCCGGTCTCCAGTGCGTTCCAGATGTTGGCATAGCGGCTGGGGTAGCTTCCGCCTACCGTGCAGATCACCGCCGTATCCTGCTTTTGCAGGGAGCGCGCACACTCCAGCTGTGCGCCGTAATCAAAATACTGCTCCAGGTACAACCCCATCATCATCAATTTGCTTTGCATGTGGCGGCCGATGTCCCACAGAAAATGGTGGGAGAAAAAAGCCACCCGCTTACTTTCATGTAGGACGCGCACCATATCGGGGATCTTGTCCACATTCTCGCGGGCAAAGGTCACGCGGACATTTTCGATCAGCTGCTCCTGGTAGCGGTCCATCGCCGCCCATCGGTCGGCACAGAGCATATCAAAAAAGGAGCGCGAATAGTCCGATTTCATGGAGATCGGCGCTTTCACATAGTCATGAAATTCCCGGAAACTGTCAAATCCCAAATAGCGGCAAAAGCGGGAGATCGTTGCCTTGGAGACAAAGCAGAGGTCCGCGATCTGCTCCGCCGACATCTGCCCCAGCTTGTGGTAATTGCGCAGCATGGCGACCGCGATCTGAAAGTTGGAATCGTGCTGCGGCGTCGTGTTCACATAGTTCAGGAGCCGCTCCGCTACGGACCCCATCGGTTTTGGATCGTTCATCGGCGCATCCTCCTTTTGCGTCTATCATAGCATAAACATCGAAAGGACGCAAGATGACGCGACAAAGCCGGCCAACGCAATGCGTTGGCCGGCTTTTCTATGACCGTGCGCCGGAGCGCTTTATTGGTTCTGTAGATCTTTTTTGCTAATACCGATGGTATAGGTCAGCACGGCAGCTACCACCAGCGATGCAAGGCTGGCCACAAGGCCGACGATAAAGTTGGCGTTCGTGCCGCCCACATAGCCCAGCACGGACAGGAAGTTGGCGGAGGTCATGACATACCCTTTCAGGTTGAAGAAGCCTGCGATACCGCCGCCGACAAAACCACCGGCGACCATGGCGATGAAACAGCGGGAGTAGCGGAAGCAGATGCCGTAGAGGGTGGGTTCCGTCACGCCGCCCAGGATGCCAGAGGCAAACGCACCGAAGCAGGTGCTGCGGTCCTCCTTGTTTTTCAGCCGCAGGGCAGCGCCCAACGCCACGCCGAAGCAGGCCCAAGTGGCAAAGTTGCCGGCGGTCATGGGTCCACTCTGGATCCCTGTCTCGAAAAAGTCTGCCATCATTGGCATCATCAGGGCCAGGTGCATACCGCTCATGACCAGGAACTCCCACAGGGCGGCGATAACGGCTACGCCGAACCAGCCGGTAGACATACCGAACCAGGCCAGGCCATCGCTGATCACATTGCCGATGATGGTGCCCAGGGGCGCCAGCAGGCAGAGGATGAAGGGGACCGAGATGATGATGCTGAGGAAGGGGGTGAAGATCGTGCTTAAAACTTCCGGCATATACTTTTTGACGATCTTATAGACCAGGCAGAAGAAGGGCACCGACACCATGATGGGGAGCACCGTCTGCGAATAGTTCACGGTCGTACAGGGGATGCCAAACACGGTGAAGGGCTCGCCGGAAGTTGCATAGGCCATAAAATTGGGAGCCAGCAGGATACAGCCGATAAAGCTGCCCAGCATACCGTTGACGCCCAACTGTTTTGCCGCGCTGTAACCGGCCAGGATGGGCATGAAATACAGCGACGCCTGGTTCAGGAAGGCGAACAGGATGTAGATATCGCTCTCGGCGGTGTACAGGCCCAGCAGCTGCGGTCCCAAAATGGCGTTCGTGGCGTTAAACAAGCCGCCCGCCAGCAGGACCGGGATCATGGGGGTCATGCAGCCTGCCAGATAGCCCATGATGTTCTTGCCCACCTGTTTGGGGGTCAGCTTCTGTTTGGACAGCGCTGCATCTTCAGCGGCGGCCGCGTCATCCTGCACCGCCGCGTTGGCCTTCAGGCCAGCCATCTGGCGCAGCTCTTCGTACACCTTCTCCACGTTGGTGCCGATGACGATCTGATACTGCTGGCCACCGCGCACCACGCCCATCACGCCGCTGATCGCTTTGACCTCGTCGTCCTTGGGGATGCTGTCATCCTTCAGGTAGAGGCGCAACCGTGTCATACAATGGGTGGCGTCCTTGACATTGGACGCGCCGCCCACCGCCGCCAATACTTTTTCGGCGATCTCCTTGTTGTTTGCCATGGATGTTTTCCTCCTTTTTTATAAGCCATCCCCCGCCCGCTGCCGGGCGGAAGAAATGTGCCAGACTCATTCCGGCAGGCCGTTCTCCCGGATGACCTGCTGGTACCAGTAGAAGCTGTCCTTTTTGACGCGGGCGCAGTCCTTCACATCGGTGTCGGTGCGGTCCACGAACACCAGGCCGTACCGCTTGGCAAATCCCTGATGGCTGGACACCACGTCGATAAAGCTCCAGGGGCAATAGCCGAACACCGGGTAGCCCTGGTCGATCAGTTCCTTGATCTGCTGGATGTGCCGGGTCAGGTAGTCGATGCGGTAGCTGTCGTGGATCTTGCCGTCCGGGCCAAGGTGCTCGCTGTAGGCCATGCCGTTCTCGGTCACGATCATCGGCAGATGGTAGCGGTCATAGATCTTGCGCATACCGATCTGCAGGCCCAGCGGGTCGATGCCCCGGTCCATCCACTCGGTCTTGGTGACATAGGGGTTCTCGCACAGTGCAAAGTCGCCGCCGGACCAGGGCGGGAAGCGGTCGAAGCGGATGGGCTCCGTGCGCTCCTTGGCGCAGTCGCTGAAATAGTAGTTGATGCCGATAAAATCCGGCGCGGAACCCTTGAGCACCGCCTCATCCTCCGGCGCGGTCACCGGGTAGAACCCCTCCCGCCGCAGGTAGCTGACAGCGTAGGGGGAATACTCGCCCCGCACGCTCATATCCAGCATGTAGTTCTGCATCATCTCCTCGGCGTTCATGGCGGCGATCACGTCGGCGCTGCGGCTGCTGGCCGGGTAGATCACCTGCATCGAACAGACCGGGCCGATCTTGGCCTCCGGGTCGATCTGGCGCAGCAGGGCAAAGGCTTTGTGCTCCGCCACCGAGACGTTGTAGCTCATCTGGTAGGTGTTTTTCTGCCGTTTGCGGGGGTCGGTCTCGGTGTCGCCGGTGTTCCGGGTCGAAGCCGTGGCGATGAGCTGCTCGTTGACGGTGGCCCACATCTTGACCCGGCCCTTGAAGTGGGTGAAGCAGATCTCGGCATAGCGCAGGTAGGCGTCGATCATCCGGCGGTCCTTCCAGCCGCCAAAGGCGTCCACCGGCGCTTGCGGGCACTCAAAATGATAGAGGGTGACGAAGGGTTCGATGCCCTTTTCCAGCAGGTAGTCGATCAGCCGGTCATAAAAGGCCAGGCCCTCCGGGTTGGGCTGGCCGGAGTTGTCCGGCATGATGCGGCTCCAGGCAAAGCCCATGCGGTAGACCTTCAGCCCCAGCTCGGCCATCAGGTCCACATCTTCCTTCCAGTGGTGGTAGTGGTCGCTGGCCACCTTGTTGTCGGCCATATCGGGGCGGCCGGTGCCCCGGTCGGTGGTGGCGGGGCCTTTGCCGCCCTCGTTGTAGCCGCCCTCCACCTGGAACGCGCTGGTGGATGCGCCCCACAGAAAGCCCTCCGGGAAACGGTCGTTGCTCATGGTTGCAGTTCCTCCTTTATTTCAGGTCGTCATAGGTCACCAGCGCGATGTCCTGGCGCTCCAGCCAGGCCCGGACCGCGGGGCGGCAGAGCATCTCGGCCTCGCGGGCGCGCGGCGTGGTCATGCTGGAATGATCCAGCAGATAGCTGTCGATGTAACCGGGGTGGAACACCATCAGGTCGCAGGCGCCCGCATGGGCCTTGGCCACGGCGTCCTGCACGCCGGTAAAGGGGTCGGCCTCATAGGCTTTGAGATCCCCGGGCATGTAGGCGTAGACCTGCGTATGGCGGAAGGTCACCGCCTCGCCCGGCCGCCCCATGGCGAAGTAGGGCAGGCCATGGCGCCCGGCCACGATCTCCAGCCCCTTGAAAAAGTTGGCGCTGGCCACGGCGTGGCCCTCAAAGTAACCGGGTTCCCGGCCGGTCAGGGCCTTGAACTGCCGGTACTGGGCCTCGATCTCCTCCACGACTTCCTCCAAAACCACGAAGTCCTGGCCGGCTTTGGCGGCTTCGCGGTAGGCGCGGCTGGGTTTGAACTCCCCTTCCGGCGTGCAGAGGCTGGGGATGCGGGCCGGGTCGGTGAGCGGCCGGCCCACGCAGATGTTGGTGTGCTGCCCCAGGCAGAGGGGGTGGCCGTGCAGCAGGCCCAGCCCCTGGACCGCCGCCGGCATGTTGGTCATGACCCCCACCGAGCGCACCAGCCCGGCGGCCACGGTGGCGGCGATGCCGCAGTTGACCCCCTCCGAGTACCCCAGATCATCCGCACGGATAAGCAGTTGTTTCATGGCGTTCCTCCTTGCAGTGTGCGGTATCTTTTCTGATCCTACTATAGCATAGCCGCCGGTTTTTTTTCTTCCATTTCCGGCAAAGAAATTTCATAAAAGAGATGGCAGAAAAAAATTCCCCGCCAAATTTGTGCAGGTTGGCGAAAAGGGAGCCGGAGCGGCCTTCGCTGTACCGCCGCGGCTGCGGTCTGGCGGGGGGCAGGAACAAAGGCCCGGCGAGTCATCCCTGCCGTACCGGGTGGACTTCCGGGATGTCCGGCTGATACACATGCTCAAAAGTCCCGGGGCCCAGTTCATAGGTGCCGCCGCCGGGCAGGCACAGCTGCGCGGTGCATCCAAAGGGCACTGTGCAGCGGTAAGCGACTCTGCCGTCCGGCAAGATGCGCCATTCCGTCTGCCAATCGCCGGAAGCAGATCCATAACGGGCGGAAACATGGCTCAATTCCCGGCAAAAATGGGGCGCCAATTTTGCCCGCCGGAAACCGGGCTCCGCTGCGGCCAGCCCTGCCACATCCGCAAAAAGCCACGCCACAACAGAACCATAGGCGTAGTGGTTCAAACTGTTCATCCCGTTTTTGGCGATCTGTCCGTCCGGCCCCACGCTGTTCCACCGCTCCCAAATGGTGGTGGCGCCCAAATTCACCTCATAAAGCCAGCCGGGATATTCTTCATTCAGCAACAGGCGGAAAGCATCCTTCTCCCTGCCCAGGGCGGTCAAGGTGGGGCAAAGCAGCGGTGTGCCCACAAAACCGGTTTGCAGCATACCGCCGCTCTCGGCCAGAAGTTTCTGCAGTTGGTCGGCCGCTACGGCCCGGTCGGGCGCCAGATCGTCCTGCAAAGCCAGCAGCAAGGCCGTCTGGGTATGTACCTTACAGCGGCCGTCGGCCTCAAACCAGGCCGCTTGTAGGTCGCTTTTCAAGGCGTCTGCCTGCGTCTCCCACCGTGCGGCTTCTTCGTCTTTCTGGAGGAGCCGGGCGGCCCGGGCTGCCAGCAGCAGGCTGTGGCGGTAATACCAGAGGGTGATCAGGCCTGTGTCGGTGGCCCCCACCATGCCCTGGGGATCTTTGGCATCCAAAGCCAGCCAGTCCCCAAAATGCCGCTGTTTGGCCCAGCCGTGGTCTGGTCCTTCCCGGGTGGCAACGTAGTCCAGCCACATGGTCATGTTGCTGTAAAAGCGGGCCAGAAGCTCCCTGTCACCGGTGAACTGATAGAGCGTCCAGGGCAAAACGCAGGCTGCGTCCCCCCATGCGGCCGCGGTATCCTGGATGCCAAAATCCGGCACCACCATGGGGACTTTGCCCCCCAGGGCAGCCTGCTCGCTTTGCATATCGTGCAGATATTTGCCAAAGAAAGCGGTGCTGTCCCGCAGATAGCAGGCTGTGGATGCAAAGACCTGGGCGTCGCCGGTCCACCCCATCCGCTCATCCCTTTGGGGGCAGTCGGTGGGGACGTCGATGAAGTTGCTCTTTTGACCCCAGACCGTGTTGGAGATCAGCTGGTTGACCTTGCGGTTGCCGGTCTCCAACCAGCCTGTCTGCGGCAGCTCGCTGTACAGCGTCAGGGCAACAAAATCCTCCGCTTTCAGGCCCGGGACTCCCTCTACTTTGACATAGCGGTAGCCATAATACGTAAACTTGGGCTGCAAAATATGCGGCTTGCCGTCAGAGATATAGCAATATTCCGCTTTGGCCGTGCGCAGATTATCGCGGTAGAAATTGCCTTCCTGCAAGATCTCGCCAAATTGCAGCCGGACCCTGGCCCCTTTAGGCAAGTCTACTTTCAGCCGGAAGATGCCCGCCTGATTCTGCCCGATGTCCAGCACCGTCTCACCGGCCGGTGTGATCTGCAGGGCTGCGGACAATTCTTCCCGGACCCGGACAGGGGTGCTGTACCGGGCGGTCAGCTTGCCGGCGGGAGGCTCCACAAGGGCCGCCGGGACCGGGGCCAGGGGCGGCAGGGTGTCGTCGCGCCGCTCGCCATCATAGATCCCTGAAAACGTGATGGTGGAACCCGTCACCTGCCAATCCTCACCGGTGGCGACGACGTCCTTCGTCCCGTCCTCGTAAGACAGATGCAGCTCGGCGATCAGTTTCCATTCGCTGCCATAATAATGCTGCGTTTTCTTCGGATCAAAACCGAAACGCCCTTTATACCATCCATTGCCCAGGGTGACGGACAGGACCCCATCCCCCTGCAGCTGTGGGGTAAGGTCGTAGGTTTGGTATTGCACCCAGCTGCTATAATTGTTGCAGTAGGGGGCAAGGATCTCGCCGCCGACCTTTTCCCCGTTCCAGGCCGCCTCGTATAGACCCAGGCCGCAAATGTACAGCCGGGCAGAAACGACCTTGTTGCGCACCGTCACGGCGCGCGAAAAGACCGGGTGACGGCCCTGCTGATCCCGGTCCGGGCAGCCGATCCACCGGCCGAGCCAGGGCTCCCCGAGCTTTGCCGTCTCGAACCAGTTTTCCGCGCTTTCGGCCTGCTCGCCCCCGTCTGTCCGCACAGCGACCGTCCAGGTATAGCGGGTGCGGGGCATAAGCGGCAGTTCCAGCGGGGCGGAGCGGCTGTCCAGGTCTGCCCAGCCGGTGTCCGCCACGGTCTGCCCGCCGCAGCGCAGGGTCAGGCGGGCGGCGGTCTGTCGGGTGCCTGTGGCCTCACGGACTTTCCAGCTAAACACGGGGGTCCCCAGCTCATAGCCTAAAGGGTCCGTCAGATGGTTTACTTTGCAATCATAAATGACCATAGTCTCTCCTTTACAGATCCTCCCCGTTGGAGCGGATCACATCGCGGTACCACCAGCCGGAGTCCTTGACGGTGCGCCGCTGGTCGCGGTAATCTACATAGACCAGGCCGTAACGGCAGCTGTAGCCCGCCGCCCACTCAAAGTTGTCGAAGAGGCTCCAGACCGAATAGCCGATCACCGGGATGCCGTCGTCGATGGCATGGGCGACCTCCCGCAGATAGCGATGCAAAAAGTCGATGCGCTGAGGGTCGTGGACCTTGCCGTCCAGCATGACGAAGTCCAGGCCCGCATACCCGTTTTCGGTGATGAGGAGGGGCAGGCCGTACCGCTCGAACCAGAACTTGCTGGCATAATACAGCGCCTTTGGGGTGATGTTCCAGGCCGTAGAAGTCTGGGGGCTGCCCTGGTAGGCGTAGGCGTCGTATTTTGACGGGTCAGGCACGATGTCCACGGTCCCCTGGTAGCAGTTGTAGGCATAGAAATCCAGCGGCTGGCTGACCAGCGCCCATTCCGCATCGGTCATGGGGTACAGCATATCGCCGAATTTTTCCCTGGCCCACGCGGGATACTGCCCCAGGAACACCGGGTCGGCCCACCAGGTGTTGGACATAAGGTAGCCCGGATACTCCGACAGGGACTTCTGCCGGGCTTTCTCCACCTCCTGGGGGCTGTCGTCCGCGGGCAGGCAGCAGTCGCCGGTGGGGGCGATGCCCACCTTGGCGCCGGGGCAGTTGTTCCGCAGGACCTGCACCGCCCGGCCGTGGGCCAGCAGGATGTTTTTGGTGACGCCCATCATCGTGGCGTCGTCGTTGTGCTCAAAGGGGGCGTGGACACCAGCGACCAACCCCAGCCCGCAGAACATCTGGGGCTCGTTGAAGGTCAGCCAGTATCGGACCCGGCCGCTGAGCGCCCGGGATACCACATCCACATAGTCCGCAAACCATTGCACGATGGCGGGGTTTTTCCAACCGCCTTTGCGGTACAGCGCGGTGGGCAGGTCCCAGTGGTAGAGCGTGACCAGGGGCTGGATGCCGTTTTGCAGCAGCTCGTCGCAGAGGTCCCGGTAGAAGCGGATGCCGGCCTCGTTGACTTGGCCGGTCCCCTCCGGCAGGACGCGGGGCCAGCTGATGGAAAAGCGGTAGGCTTTCAGGCCCATCTGCTTCATCAGGGCCACATCCTCCCGCCAGCGGTGGTAAAAGTCGATGGCGGTGTCGGCGTTCTCGCTGTGGGCGATCTTGCCGGTGCCGTCATGGACCAGGGTATCCCAGATGGACTCCCCTTTGCCGTCGGCATTCCAGCCGCCTTCGATCTGGGTGGCTGCGGTGGAAGCGCTCCACAAAAAATCTTTGGGGAATTTGGACATGGTGGGCTCCTTTCTCGTTTCGACTCTCCCCCCTCGGCCCCCGGCGGGGCGGCGCAGCGGGATGGCGCGGGTTTAATACGCCCGCGGTAAGGCGAACAGGGGTGGACGATGGGGGCTTACTTGCGCAGGAAAGCCATCAGCGCCTGGGCGGAAGCCCTGGCCCCGCCCAGGCTCCGCATATCCGCGCTGTAGGCGCGGGCGGTGGCCTTGTAGGAGGGCTCCGTCAGCAACTTGACGATGGCGTTTTTCAGCCCTTCGCTGGTAATGGCGCTTTTGTCCAGGAAGGCGCAGCCCAGACCCAGCGTTTCGATTTGGCGGGCCGTGATGGCCTGCTCCTCCATCTGGGGGATGGCGATCATGGGGACGCCGTAGTAGATGGCCTCCCCGGTGCCGCCCATGCCGGCATGGGTGATGAACACCGACGCCTGGGAGAGGATGTCCAGCTGGGGGACCATCTGGCCCACCTCGACGTTGGCGGGGATGTCTTTCAGGCTGGCCGGGTCGATGGAGCCCAGCGCGGCAAAAACGTTGATGTCCAGGTCCCGCACGGCATCGAACAGGAGGGGGTAATACTCGGGCCAGTTGTTAAAGGCGGTGCCCAGGGAGGAATAGAGCAGCGGCTTACCGTTGGCGGGGGCTTTCCAGCTGCCGAAGGCGGTCCGCTTGCCGATCTGCACCCCGGTGAACACGAAGCGGTCGTCGAAGGTCTCGTAGTGCGGCACCAGTTTCTTCTGCATCATGACCAGGTTGAAGTCCCCGTGGCCGTCGAAGATCTCCTTCACCGTCAGAAGACGGCAGCCGTACGTTTCGGCGTAGCTTTGGGCCAGCTGCGCCGCGGCCTGGCGCAGGGGATGGTCTGCCGGGACGTTCTCAAAACCGGCGGCCACCGAGTAGCTGTCGTTGGAGGGATAGCTGGTGTAGAGCATGACGTTGGGCACTTGGAGGGCGTCGGCGGCGATGGTGCCTGCAATGCCCGCAAAGTCATGGACGATGGCGTCGGGCCTGTCGTTTTTCAGGGTGTCCAGCACCGTGTCGATGTAGGCCCCGGCCTCCTTCAAAAAGAGGAAGGGCACCGCGGCGGCCACACCGCCGTCGTCCTCTTTCTTCTCGCCGCCCTCGTTGTGTTTGTCGTTTTCCGCCATCCAGGAGGGGACGGGGACGAATTTTGCCCCGGTGGGCTCGATGATGTTGCGGAAAGCCTCGGTGGTGAAGTAGGTCACCCGGACGCCCTGCCGGAGCAGTTCCGTCACCAGGGCCAGGGTGGGATTGATGTGGCCGAAGGCCCCAAGGGATACGAATACGATGTGCATGGGATCATCACTCCTTTTGATCCCATGATAACAGCGTTTCTTCTGATAGAGGTTGCAATATGCGGCCGCCCGTTTCAAAATTGACGCCCCTGCCAAAATAGTTTTTGGATTTTTAGGCACATTGTACAGCGTTCCCGGTGCATAGAAAAAGGCTGAAAGTCGACCTGTGACCTCCAGCCGTTCGTCTTTTTATTCCGATCGCTTATTTTCAATGGCGGTGATGGCGATACTCTCGGGATGTCCCCTCGCGGGGGAATATCCACATCGCCGTCATCATCGTCAGAGCCGTCATTTTCGCCAGATAAAGCAACAGGGAAGCCTCCTTGGCCGGGGCTTCCCTGTTGCTGGTTGTCTTACGGTCTTATAGGTTTACTGGTTTCCCTCCTCCAGCATTTTTCGTTCCTGCTCCCAGGCAACAGCATCTGCGGGCTGCAGCATGGTATCTAGCAAGCCCGCTGCCTGCTCTTTGCAGGTGTCTTGCGGGTGGCAGTACCGACCCTCATTTTGCGGGTGCCTCCGGGCGTATGCTGGCGTTCTGCCAAGCCTGCTGCCCGCGGCTGGAAATCGAGGTGCCTGTGGATGACCAGCCCCATCTTGTCTACTGGATGTACAAGGGGTTTGTACCTGTATCCGTCATCGAGAAGGCTGGCTCCAAATTTGTATTGCTTTGTGATTCAACTTTACAAGCAAGATAGTCCACCCCCTCAAAATGCGTTGAGTCAATTTCTCTGTTATAGCATTGCGGTCTTGCCATATCGCAAGTGCCCGTTTCTTCATGCGATACGCTTCCACGCCCTTACCTCAACAGTCTCCCGCCAGATTTTGAATGAAGCGATTCACCAGTTCCGGCTCGCAAACGGCGTAGCGCCCTGCCCGCCCTCCTGGCCGGGCGCTACGCGCCCTGCGGCGCCGCCGCGGCCCGCCGCTTCGCCGCCAACCTGGGCGCACAAAAAACGCCCCCCAAAGAAGCCAGAACTGCCCCGCCCCGTTTTCGCCGGACAAAGCCGGTGCGGCCGAACTGGCGCTGAGC
>ERZ1643249.1652-NODE-1652-length-22071-cov-5.438272_pt1 | contig 22071 bp, 20 predicted proteins | sample MGYA00579263_ERZ1643249 | MGnify/ENA primary metagenome ERZ1643249 (study PRJEB29033, sample SAMEA4952264) | chicken gut metagenome | biome: Broiler Chicken; feature: Gastrointestinal Tract; material: Caecum | place: Ireland | collected 2018 | study: Broiler... | reverse complement strand
CTTGAACTGTCTACATAGAGATATCCTCCCGAACTTGCTTCACCGTTATTTATTGATCCTTCGTTTTTAACTCTTCCTCCGTTTCCTCCTTTGGTGCTTGATCCACTCTCACCGCTGTAGGAGATAGTAGTACATGATGTATTACCTCCTGTGAAACTATCTGATGTATCTTTTCTGTTTCTTGAATAACATGTGCCTGACGGGGTTGTTCCTGATGAGGTTGTGTTATTTAAATAGGCGCTGCCATGAGCTGAGGTTGTTGCAGGGTTTCCTCCTAATCCTCCTTTTACATAGTATGTTCCAAGTTCAATATTTTTTCTTTTGTGTACTATCTTTGTTGTTCCTCCCTGAGAACCTTTTGTTTTTGAAGCACCTCCTGCTCCTCCCTGTCCTATTGTTATTTCAAAGGTATCGTTAGGCAGGACGTTTATTGTTTTTTCCAGGATGGCGCCTGAGGCGCCGCCTGCACCTGAGTAGTTGTTGTATTTTTTAAGAGCACGGACGCAGTGGACACCTGCGGTGTTATTTGTAGTTTCCACTTGGTATAAATTATCCATTCCTCTTAAAATATAGTTCCCTTCATTCGCCCATATTGCATAAGGTGTACAATGTGAGGATGGCACACCATGGCACACGTGGAATCCACCACTTAATAATAACCTTGAGTCTACCGGCTGCATACCCGTGGTAACTATTGCCATTGCTACATTTAAATTATTTTTAGCATCAAGCATCCAATATCTTGCATTTTCCTGATTGTTTTCAAACTTTTTTAATTCTGAGACATAGGGTAATCTGTATACATTTTGCATTAATTCTAATTGTTCTCTTGTTAATCCGCTACCGCTATTATTGTTATAGTTATAGGTAAAACATGCGTTGCGAGCACCCGTCTGTGTACACATATCAGCATATTCGCATTGAAATTGTGCTGCACCCTTGGGACAGGTGTTAAACCTTGAATCAGCAGAATCATAATGCCAACACGAAGCGGGATCAACAAATTCCTCTCCAAAAGCAATCACCTGTCTTTCCACGCTATATCCCGGCGTATTTCTTGGACGCATATCTTTTGTAGAAACTTTTGGCGTCCAGCATAAATCATTTTCATCTTCGGCACCTCTTAATTGTGTCATTTCGTTTGAAAGACAGGAAGTGTATGATAGTCCGCTCGGGGCGGTGCCGCTGTTAGCTGCTCCGTTTCCTGCGCCTCCGCCGCCGCCTGCGCCTGTTATTTCAAAAGTGACCTGATTTACACCGGTCGGGACAGTCCATGTTGTGTTGCTTGTAAAAGTTACTGTTTTAGGGTCAGACACACTTGCGCCCGCTCCGCCTCCTCCTCCGCCTGAGCCTTGTATAAAGAGAGTATTAATACCGATTGGAACGTCAAAAGTGTAAGTTCCCGGGTTTGTGTAGACTTCAAGACCTTTTTTATTATCAGTAGTTACTGATACGTTATCTTTCATGCGCTTTGTAATTACGGGTGCTAATGCTACCATGATAATTGAGATTACAAGCACGGCAGTTAAGAGTTCAGCCAGAGTGAAGGCTTTTGCATAGCCTGCTTTACCGGTATTTACACCGGCACTAGATTTCCAGGTATTCATAATTTTCGTATCTTTCCTTAAAGTATGTATAACTTTCGTATCGTATTGTCAACTACAAGATAACAATTTAGAACAAATTTGTCAAATTGTAGCCAAATAAATTACAGTAAATATTGTATGTATAATGTCAAAGATTTAATCAGGTTTCTATTGCTTAAAAACGGGCTTTCTATGCGGAAGCTCGTACAAAAGATGAATGACGCGGGGTATGATGAAATGACAATAGGCGGTTTTTCAAAAATGCTAAAAACCGAGTCTATAAAGTTTACAAAAGTTCAAGAGATTCTGGATTTTCTGGGGTATGAATTTAAAGTAGTCAGAAAATCGACCTCCGAGCCCGAGAGAGAAATGGAGCTTTTAAAAATTTAATCAGTCAACATTAACGGGCTCGCGGTTTATCGAGCGGATTGCTCTTTTTGCATTTTCAACAAGTTTTTCAGGCAGGCCTTCTATGATTGCAATTTGGCGCAAGATATCAATTGTGCGCTTAAAAGTGCGTACAACATCACCCTGTGAAAACTCGCTTTCGCTAAACATTTGTTCCCATGCTGTAATATCGGATGTGTCGTCATTATCGGAATTTACCCAGAATTCAATGAGCGAGCAGAAATGAGAATGGAGATTCATGGGGTTTTCAATGTTGTTATCGCGCTCTAAAATATAAATTTTTCTTTTAATTTCTTTTATTTTATTTAGAACTTTTCTGACATTTTGTGAAGGCGGATTTGTCACGCACTCATCTTTTGTGCGCATTTCCTCACATGCAAGAGCACATACAACCGAGGCAAGCTCGTATGGTTCAAGGTTATCAAGCAGGCCGCTTAAGATAATCTCGCCAAGGTAGAGTTCGTTTTCGGTGCGAAGCGCCATTGTCACCCTGCCGCGCTCCGTAGGGAAATTGTCCGCAAGGTTGCCTGTCTGCTCAAGAATATTTTTATGCGCAAGGAACTTTTGCCAGTATATATCTTTTTGGAACTCGATTTCCTTTTTAAGTGCGCGGGCTTTTTTTTCATAACGTGCAAGAAGTTCGAGCTCTTTTTTGTGTTTTTTATAGATTTTACAGTTGTTACAGCCGTAGTGTTCAATTTTGCGCAGAAGTTCTTTGGATTTTCTGCCAAACTCAGCCACTTCGGGAGCGTCTTTTTTGCCTGATTTGTGCGCCTGACGTTTAAGGGTTTTAAAAATCGTGCGCGTTTCAACATACATATTTTTGAGTTTATTATATTGCGCAAAATCCTCGTTATTTAAGCCCAGATGACATTTATAATCACGGGCGGTGTTTATTATGTTTTGATATTCTTCCATTTGCGCAAGAAGGGGCGAGATTCTATCCGAGGAAGAATAGTAGCCGAAAGTCTTTAAAATAAGCTCTTTTGCTTCATCCAGACTAAAACGCTGCAAGAGGTTTAAAACCATGGAATAACAGGGTGAAAATTTGCTTTCCAGAGGGTTAGAGTCAGACGTTGCAAGGGCTGCGACTTCTTCGGGCGTTTGAAAGGGGGTGCCCACAATAACAACATAGCCGATTTCATCCATTCCGCGCCTGCCCGCGCGGCCGGACATTTGCAAAAATTCATTTGCACTGAGCATTCTGTGCCCTTCGTCGGTACGTTTTGAAACAGAGCTTATGACAGTGGTTCTTGCGGGCATATTTATGCCTGCGGCAAGAGTTTCGGTTGCAAAGACCATTTTAATAAGCCCCTTTTGAAAAAGTCTCTCCACAAGGAGTTTCCAGCCGGGTAAAAGTCCTGCATGGTGAGAGGCAACACCTTTTTTGATTAAGTCAATCTGGGGGTTATTTTCAAGATAAGGGTTTTCGCCTATATACTCATCTACAAGACGGTTGATTTCAAGTGTTTCTTCCTTTGTCAAAAGTTCAAGGGAGGAGCATTTTTTGGCATTTTCGTCACATTTTTTACGCGAGAAGGTAAAATATATGGCGGGAAGCATATTTTTTTCCTTGAGCGCCATGGTAATTGATGCCACAGGGTTTTTGACCGCGGTTTTTTTGTTGAAATATTTATACTTGCTCTCGGGTTTAATTTTTTTATTCAGTTTGCCCTCGGGCGTTAAAAGAGGCAGGACGGTATCGGGTTTAGAACTGTCATAGTAGTAAAAACGAAGCGGAACAGGGCGAAAATCAGTAAATACGTGCTCGGTGCCCGAGTGAACCGTGTTTATCCAGTTTGTGAGCTGTTTTGAATTTTGCACGGTGGCGCTGAGTGCGATTATCTGTATATTTGTCGGGCAGTAGATAATACTTTCTTCCCAGACTGTGCCGCGCTGTTCGTCGTTCATGTAATGAACTTCATCAAGCACCACGTATTTAACATCTTTCAAGTTGTCCTTTATTGCGCCGAAGGTCGTGCCGTAGAGCATATTTCTAAAGACTTCGGTTGTCATAACGACAATTTGCGCTTCGCGGTTAATTGTGGTATCGCCCGTGAGCAGTCCGACATTTTCCTCGCCGTATGTACGGGAAAAATCGTAAAATTTCTGATTGGAAAGCGCCTTGAGCGGGGTGGTGTAGAATATTCTTGTGCCGTTTTCAAGGGCTAAGTGTATAGCACTCTGAGCAATACAGGTCTTGCCCGCACCCGTGGGGGCGCAGACAACAACGCTTTTTCCGTTTTTTATATGCCCGATTGCCTCTTTTTGGAAATCATCCAGCTCAAAGTTAAATCCGTACATAGGTTATTATTTTAGCACAGAATCAGGCGCCTTTACAACAACTGATATATATGGTTTTGAGAAATATTTATTTGCAATCTCAAGAATATCGCTCTGGCTGACTTCGCTTATGAGTTTTTTATAGTTTTCAAGATAGTTTATATCTTTCCCTATAAGCCCGTAGTAGCCAAGAAGCGAGGCATCGTCCATATTTGTTTCAATCGAGATTATAAGGTTGCCGAGGATTTTGTCCTTTGCTTCCTGAAGCTCTTTTTGAGTGACGTATTGCGTTTTCAGGGTATTTATTTCATTTATCATTCCCTGTTTTGCAACGTCTATACTCTTGTTGTTTGTGCCGATGTATGCAAGGAAACTTCCGTCAAGGACGTTTTGCAAAACGGTCGAACCGACGGTATAGGCAAGCCCCTTTTCGTCGCGAAGATTTTGAAAAAGTCTTGAACTCATGCCCTCGCCCAGAATTGCATTTATTACCTTAAGTGTTGCTATATCTTTTTCGCAATAAACAGGACAGGTCTTATAACCGACAAAAACCCAGGCTGTCTGGGTATCAGGCTTTTCAAAAACCGCGTTTATATTGCCCTGAGGCACAAATGTTGCCATTTTTTCTTCTTTATAATCTATCTTCCTGCTGTTTTTCTTTGAAAAAACGGAATTCATTTTCTCGATTATCTTCTTTTCATCAACGTTTCCGACAACCGATATTACTATATTTTGAGGATTCAATACGGTGCTATAATACTCCTTTATATCATCCGGCGTAACAGAGGGGATATTTTTTAAAAGCATTTTAGAATCCCGCCCGTAGTAGGTGCCGCCAAATGCGAGTTTTTTATATTCATCCAGGCCTATCGACATAGCGTTGTCCTGAATCTTTTTTAAATCCGCCTCTTTTATGGTTTTTATTTTTTCAACCTCCGAGGTTGAAAAAACAGGATTATTTATCGCCTCATCAAGCACTTCAAGTGCACTGTCAAGTTCGTTTGCGGTTGTCTGCATGGCAATTGAAAAAGAATCGGCACCCGCAGAAAGTGCAAGTTTTATGCCTTTTTCATCAAGCAGATTTGCAAATTCCGAGTTGGAATATTTTTTTGTGCCCTGCTTTACCGAAGATGCTGCAAGCATGCCTGTTGAGGGTATTTTTTCAAATATTCTTGAGCCTTTGGCTTCAATATCTATTGCTATAATTGAATTTGATGTATTTTTCTTGATTATAAGCTCGGCGCCGTTTGGCAGAAGATATTTTACGGTATTTTTATTTTGCTCCGATACCTCGGCTTCAACAGGTACTTTGGCTGCGGCTGCGACATGGGATATTTTCTTTAGTTCTTTATCTTTGGGCACTACTGTTGAAATTGCATATTTAGAAGGTGTTAAATATTTTTTTGCAACTCTTATAACATCAGCCCTTGTAACTTTATCAATATTGTTGAGATAATTATCGTAAAATGCGCCTGAGCCCCAGAAAAGCGCAAAGTAGCCGAGTTCATTTGAAATATTTGAAATGGATTCCCGTGAGTAATAAGTATCCGTTTTAATCATATTTTTTGCTTTTTTAATTTCATCATCAGACACCCCGCCGTTTTGTATTTTTTTAATTTCCGAAAGAATTTCTTTTTCACAAATATCCAGATTAGACGGTTCAAGTGTCGCGCTTATTGCAAAAAGCCCGTCATCCATAAAAGCGGAGTTTGAAGCGCTGATTGAATACACAAGATGTTTTTGCTCTTTTAAAATCTGGTTTAGTTTTGAGCTTTTTGAATCCCCGAGAATCGTTGCCAGCACATCAAGCGCATAGCCGTCTTTATCATCTTTAAATTTCGGCGCTTTAAAGACCATAGTCATATAGGCGCTGTTTACATCCATATCCTTGCTTACTCTCAGTATGGAATTTAACGGTTTAATTTTAGGATATACAGGTTCTGTTTGCGGCTTTATCTCACCTTGAGGCGCAAAATATTTTTCAACTTTTCTGATTGTTTCTTCGGGATTGACATCGCCCACTATAACCGTTGTCATATTCGACGGAGTGTAGAATTTATTATAAAAATCAAGAATCTCTTCACGGGTAATTGTTTCTATGACTTCTTTTTTACCTATAACAGGTCTGAAATAAGGGTGTTTAGGCTCTTGTGAGGCGTAAATAAGATTAAACATATTTTCCCACATGACATTTTGCGGGCTGTCATTGCCTTTTGAAATTTCTTCAAGCACGACAAGGCGCTCTTTTTCAAGCTCCTTTCTCGGGATAAGAGGGTTTAAAAGCATATCCGAGTGAAGAGAAAGCGCAAGGTCAAAGTCTTTTGACGGAATGGTTATGTAATAATGCGTAAAATCCTTGCTGGTTGCAGCGTTAGTATCGGCACCCTTGCTCTCGAGTATTCTGTCGAATGTGCCTGCCGGGTTTTTCTCGGTGCCTTTAAAAAACAAATGCTCAAGGAAGTGCGCCACACCTGAGTTTTTGTCATTTTCATTAATTGAACCTGTTTTTATCCAGGTGTCTATGGTAACCGTCGGGTTGTCGCTCACCTGTTTTACGATGACATTCTGTCCGCTTTTAAGTTTTTCGCTTACATAGTCTTTAGCAAAAACAAAATTTGCACTAAGAGCAAAAACTATTAGAAATAAAATGAGCGTTTTTAGTTTTTTTGCACCGTTTTTCATGTTTTATCCCCTATATGATTTTTAACTTTAAGTTCACAGCACATCTGGCAGGATGTAAAGACTTTAGAGTATTTAAGATTATTTCTGAAGCACTTAAACTTTGCTTCATTATACACGTCAATCAGCTTTTTGTCTTTAACGTTGCCGATTTTTAAAGAAAGGCAAGGATACACATCTCCCTTTGGGTTTATTATCATATTTGAATAAGGAAACTTGCAGGGTTCATAAATATCGCGCGGAAGAGCATTTTTTTTGTTTGTAAAAAAATCTCTTATCTTGCTTAGTTCAAAATCAAAATCACTGTCTTCAAATTTAGGTGAAAAGCGGATTTTGGTTTTGGAGTGTTTTCTTATTTTGTTTATTTCTTTAAAAATCTTCTCAAATTCATCGAGATTAAAATATTGCTCTATCGGGTAATTTGTTTCATAAAACTCGGGACCAAAATTCTCTCTTAGTATGGAATTTTGTTTTAAATCGTTGTTTCTCAAAAAAGACACCGAGAAAAACTCAAACCCTGACCTTGTGCAGTATTCATAGAGTTTAAGCAAATCATCAAGGTTATCCTTGAGAACTATTGTTTTGATATCAACCATGGGGCGTTTTTTTCTGTCATTAAGATTATCAAGATTTGATTTAATCTTTTCAAAAATCCCTTCCGCCGCGCGGTTTTTGTCATGATTTTTTCCCCAGCCGTCAAGAGAAACACTCAGCAGCATCATTTTCGATTTTACAAACGAATCAATTATATCGCCATTCATCAAAATACCGTTTGTAACAACATTTAACTTGCCAAAAGTTCTCTTTGAGCATTTAAACAATATTTCCTTAAAATCTTCTCTTATAAGCGGCTCGCCGCCCACAAGCGTCACAAAAGAATAGGGCGGAATCTGTGATATTATCTTTATCCAGTCATCAAGCGAAAGTTCTTCTATTTTTCTGTTTTGCCCGACATAACAGTAGGGGCATTTTAAATTGCATCTGTATGTAAGTTCAAAAAAATACCTCAGCGGCATTTTAGCCCTGCCCAGAGGTTTTTTATAGGACAAATCCGCATAAGCATTTCTGAAAAAATCAAAAAGGAATGAATAATCTATAACATTTTTCATTTTTTAATTTTACTACATCGAATGTTTATAGTAAAATAAAAATCGTTATAAATTTTAGGAATGGCACAATACCCTTTAGTATCCGGGAGCAGCTTTGAAACAGGAAGAACTTGAACTCTGGCAGAAAGTTATTGACGAGATAAAAATAAACATACCCGAAACGGCGCACACCTGGCTCAACAACCTTGAACCGGCGCTGCCTCTCTTTGAAGAACCCGCAAACGGGATATTTTTACTTAAAAGCAATCAGGGCTTCGGCATTCAGGTATTAACACAAAAATACCTGACAGAAATTGAAGAGGCACTTTTTAAATGCACATCACTTAAAAGAAGTGTGCGCATAGTACTTGATGAAACAATAAAACCAAAGAAAAAACAAAGCACCCCGAAGCAGCCGCAGGAGTTCAGTCTTGTACAGGAACAGATAGACAGCCTTAAACAAATGCACTCGTTTTGCGGACTTAACCTTAAGTACACTTTTGACAATTTCGTGTGCGGAGAGAATTCTAACTTTGCCTTCAATGTTGCAAAAATCGTTGCCGCAGCCCCGGGACAAAAGTATAACCCTCTTTATATCCACGGAAATGTGGGGCTGGGCAAAACACATTTAATGCAGGCAATAGGTCATGAGATTTTAAAAAATTTTCCCGCTCTAAAAGTAAAATATGCAAAAGCGGAAGAAATCACAAATCAACTGACCGAATCGGGTATTGTGGCTTCCGAGCGCAATTCAAAAATGAAAAAACTGCGCGACCGCTACAGAAATATAGATGTATTACTGCTCGATGACATTCAGTTTGCAGAAGGCAAGCAAAGAACGGAAGAAGAAATCTTTAATATTTTTGATGTCCTTTTCCATGCCGGAAAACAAATAGTTTTTGCTTCCGACAGACCCCCCTCAAGCCTTGTGTGTACACCCGACAGATTAAAAAGCAGGTATGAATGGGGGCTTAATGTGGAAATTCAGGTACCTGATTTGAATACAAGATTTGAAATTATAAAAAAACATGCCATACACTCAAACTTTGAAATAAATGACGAAGTTGCGCTTTTGCTTGCAAAAACTTACGACAGAAATATAAGAGAGCTTGAGGGCGCATACAACAAACTGAGCGCATACGCCTCAATTCAGGGAGTTGAAGCAGATATTGAACTTGCAAAAAAAATACTGAATTTAAATTCGGCGGTCAAGAAAATAAGCGTTGAAGATATTATTAACAAAACAGCAAAATTTTTCGGGGTTAAAAAGGAAGACGTCCTGTCCTGCTCGCGCTCAAAAGACATAGCAAACGCAAGAAGGCTTGCGATGTATCTTTCTCGTGAAATAACACAGATGAGTCTGCCCGAGATAGGTGCAATTTTTGGCAAAAATCACACAACTGTACTCTACAGCTGGGAAAAAGTCAAAAAAGAAGCCGCTGTTGACAAAAAACTAAATGAAACAATTGATGAGTTAAATAAATTTATTGCGGATTAAAGCTTAAATTTAACAATATTATTTGAATCCTGTTCGGAAACAACAAGAATATTTCTCGTATGGTCAACACTCAAACAATAAGGCTTCTTGAGCGTTGCAAATTCGCTCATCACACCCGAGGGTGTAACTTTTAAGATATTATTTTTTGTATAATTTGCAACATAAAGATTATCCGCACTGTCAAGCGCAAGTCCTATGGGGCCTCCGAGGTTTACCGGCCAGACATATACGCTTTTTTCTCCCGCAGGCGTGATTTTATAAATTTTGTTCTCGGAAAAACTTGCCGCATAAATATTGCCGTTTGAATCCGAAGCAACACCGGAAGGCGCCTGCAGAGAAATTATTATGTTTGAATTTTCAAAAGCCGGCTCGCTTTTCTCAACGGCACTCACTTTGGTTTCCTGTATTTGTGCAGTTTCACTCTGTGCGGCTGCAGCCTGTTTTGCCTGTGCAAGTTTTGCCTCTTCTTTTTGTTTTGCAATAAGTGCAAGTTCCGCCTGCCTTTTTTTTATTTTTTGTTCAAGAGATACTGCTTGTGCTGAAATATCTGCACTTGGCGGCACGCGGTCAAGATAAGTCAGCGCACGGGAAAGATAGCCGCGCTTATATAAAAGTCTGCCAAGTTCATAAATGCTTTCATAATCATCCGGTTTTAACTGCACGACTTTTTCATAACTTTTTATGGCGGCATCGGTATATCCGTAAGAAGCCTGAATTTGCGCCAGATTATAATACGCTTCATAAAACTTGGGGTCGATGGATATCGCTTTTTTAAAGTAATCCATAGACTTTTGAACCTGATTTTGCGAATAATAATCAATACCCATATTATAAAGAGCGGTCGCATCATCAAGGGTATATGCCTGTGCTCTCTCAACTGCGGCGAGGGTTATTAATACAAAAAAGGAAAAAAATAAACCGAAAAATCTTTTTTTCATGGTAGCATTATTATATCAAAAAAGGTTATATAATACAATGAGGGAGATTTAAAAGCGGAAATGCTTATATTTGCAATAGAGTCAAGCTGTGATGAAACCGCCTGTGCAATTGTAAAAGACGGGCGCGAGGTTATTTCAAATTCCGTTTTTTCCCAGATTAAAACCCACAGAAAATTCGGCGGCGTAGTACCCGAGGTTGCAGCACGCGAACATCTTGAATCAATAGGCCCCGTTATAAAAGAAACTTTTGAACAGGCGGGAATTTCCCCCGCTCAAATTGACGCCTTTGCCTCAACCGCAGGCCCCGGGCTTGTAGGATGCCTTCTTGTCGGTCTTAATGCCGCAAAAACTCTTGCACTTGTGCACAACAAGCCTTATATCCCCGTAAACCATCTTCAGGCGCACGTCTGCGCAAATTTTATAGATTCCGATTTAAAACCCCCGTTTATATGTCTGCTTGTTTCAGGAGGTCATACACAGGTAATTTATGTGAAAGATTTTGACAATCAGACCATTGTCGCATCGACCATAGATGACGCAGTGGGTGAAGTTTATGATAAAGTTGCGCGCCTTATGGGACTTCCTTACCCGGGCGGGATAATGCTTGATAAACTCGCGCAGGAAGGCAATCCTAATGCCTTTAAACTGCCCGAGGCAAAAGTAGGGGAAGATGAGTTCAGTTTTTCCGGTCTTAAAACGGCACTCCTTCGTCTGACACAATCATTTAAAGACAAAGAAATACCCCAAAAAGACATTTGTGCAAGTTTTCAGGAAAGAGTATCGGACACATTAATTAAAAAAACACTAAATCTTGCCGATAAATACGGATGTAAAACAATTGTCACCGCAGGCGGCGTTGCCGCAAACTCGGAGCTTCGCAAAAAACTCTTTGCACTTAACGGCAAAGGCTACAAAACATACGCGCCTGCCATGAAATACTGCACCGATAATGCCGCAATGGTCGGTTCATGTGCTTATTTCAACCCGATAAAATGCGCAAACCCGCTTGAGATGGAAGTTTTTTCAAGAGCTTAGTTGTATCCGCCAAAACCGCCGTCTTTATTAAATTTAAAATTATAAGGCCTCAAGCTCATTGTATCGTCGTTTAAAGCAACAAAGCAGGATTCGGCACCCATTGCGCAGTACAGAATATCTATTCCAAGCTCATTTACCAGTACATCATGGCAATACTTATTTACAAGTTTATATGTTTTATCGGACGGCGCATTTTCATTTACATATTTTGCTGCCGTTTCTTTGATTTCGTTGTTATCCATAATTCCGTCATAAAATCTTCTCTCAAAAACGGGCATTTCTTTTTGGGGGCCCGAGTATGAACCCTCTACGGCAATTTTACCGTAGCGTAAATCCTGAAATGCCGCAAAGTATGTACCCGGGCCTGCCTGCACCCTGTAGTTTTTACTGTAGTCAAGTCCGTTTTCAATCATTTCTTTAGCGTTTTCAAAATAGGTATTGTGTATCAAACCGCCGGCATATTGCATTCTGTCTTTGTCCCAGTACAATATAGAGTCTTCAAGGTATTCTTTTATTGTACCTTCAAACTCACTCCCGTCAGCTTTTTTAAAGGTAAAAGTTTTATTATCAAAAATATCTTTTAATTCCTGAGGAAGTTCTCCTTCATTACATACAGGGCAGCTGCATTTACCCGAGAAATTTACCGTATCCGACTGCGGACTTCTCTCCAGTGTTTTTACCGTATTAACCGGCGCCTCGGAAGCATTGCCGAAAGAAATTTTAGGAGCGTTAAAAGAAATTTTTGAAATCATATTTCCACCTTTTTATAAAAAACACATTTCATACAAAACGTATCAAGGTGAAAAATTGCTATTTTATCTGCTTTGCTATAAGATTCTTTGCAAATTCAAGCTGCCTGTCAAAGTTTTTTTGCAAATCATCGCGCGTAAAAGTAACTTCATAATCAGGCTCAATTCCTTTTTCATTTATATCATGCCCGTCAGGAGTCAGGTATTTTGCTATGGTTAAGTTCATACCCATCTGGTTTGGAAGCGCATATATTTTCTGCACGACACCTTTGCCAAATGTCTTTGTGCCGACGATTTTTGCGCGGTTGTTATCTTTAAGCGCACCCGATACAATCTCGGACGCCGAAGCACTGTCGCCGTCGACAAGCACCACAAGGGGCTTGTCATATACAAAATCGCTTTCCTGCACCCGATAGGAGCTATTCATACCGTCGCGCCCTATAACACTTACTATATCTCCGTTTTTTAAAAACAGATTTGAAACAAAGACCGCATTTTGAAAAAGCCCGCCCTTATTACCCCTTAAATCAAGTATAAGCCCTTTTGAGTCCTTCACCTTATCAAGCGCGCTTATAAATTCTACGGGTGTTTCATTGCCTATAAAACTTAAAATATGTATATAGCCCGTATTTTTATCAAGCTTTTTGCACTCTACGGTTTTAACCTTAATTTCGGCACGCTTAACTTTTTTTGTAATTTTTTCGCCGTTTCTTAAAATAACAAGCGTAACCGTTTCATTAAGCGTTCCTTTGATATACTGTGCAACCTGAAAAATAGACTTGCCTTTAATCTGATGATTATCCACGCTCAGGAGCATATCCCCCTGTTTTAAACCGAAGGAATCCGCAGGAGAACCTTTTATGACATTTACAATATAGATTTTGCCCGACACGGAGGCTATATTCACCCCTATACCGTACATTTTGGATTCTATGGATTTGCTCTGTTCCATAAATTCTTCTTTTGAAAGCAGTCTTGAATAAGGGTCATCAAGGCTTGCAAGCATTGTATTTATTGCAACATAAGCGTCGTCATTGTCTTTTATTTTATTTGCATATCTTTTTTTCCACCTTGACCAGTTTTGATTGTTCAAATGCGGCTCGGCATAGCTTTGTTTTACAAGAAGCCAGCTTTCCAAAAACAAGTCCTGCGGGTCTATTTTTTCATTATTAATATAAGAATTTGAAGAAAGTTCATTTATACGCTCAACCTGTGCGTATTTGTAGTTCTGAACACTTGCTCCGAAGAGCACCGCAAGGCAGAAGCATAAAACAGCGAGCTGTTTAAATTTTAATTTTTTAAACATTTTCTATCCGTTCACTTATCTTTTGATTTTACGCCCGTCGGCACCAATCTGTATCCTCCGCCGTATATTGTCTGTATGTATTTATTTTTTCTGTCAGAAATACTATCGATTTTTGTACGCAGATGTCTGATATGAACCCTTATGGTATCAATATCTTCATCGCCCTGATAACCCCAGACTTCCTTCAGAAGAACTTTTGAGGATACCATCTCGTCATGATGCTGCATTAAAACATTTAAAATCTCAAATTCTATCGGGGTGAGTTTTACACTTTTATTAAGAATTTTAACATTATAACTTTCGGGAACAAGGGTAATATCCCCCAGGGTAAGGACTTCTTTATACCTTAAAGACTGCGCCACAAGACCCGAACGGTTAAGAAGTGCAAGTACGCGCGCTTTGAGTTCTTCAGGCTCAAAAGGTTTTGTAAGGTAATCATCCACACCCGCATCAAACCCCCTTAATTTGTCCTGAAGCTCGCCCAGAGCGGTAAGCATAATTATCGGGATATTTTTTGTATTTTCATTCTGCCTTATTTTAAGCGCAAGGGAATACCCGTCAACTTCGCCCATCATTACATCAAGGATTATAAGGTCGGGTATATCCTGCTTTATAAGGGCATAACCTTTAATCGGGTCGGTTGAATATTTGCAGTTGTGACCCGCAAGTTCAAGGCTTATCTTAACAAGCTCGCATATGGCTTCATCGTCATCTATTATAAGAATTTTACTCATAGGAAAATTTTATTACAAAATAGGTTTTTCGGATAAGAAAAAATTGTAAAAGAATGTTAAAATAAAATCAAAAAAGCGAACAAAAATTACTTGTACGTTTTTTTCTTATGTTGTAATATTATCTAGCATAATAAATTCAGTACAAAATCTATAAGGAGGATTATGAATTGGCGATAACAACTCTTGAAGCACGCGAACAGACACTTAAGACTCACTCGCAGTATCTTGGCAGACACATACTTGCCGAATTTTTTGAATGTGACCCCAATGTTTTAAACAATCCGAAGCTGGTTGAAAAGTATATGGTAGAAGCAGCCCTTGAATGCGGCGCCACCATCGTTAATAAATGTTTTCACCTTTTTGCACCTCACGGTGTATCGGGTGTGGTTATAATTTCCGAAAGCCACCTTGCAATCCATACATGGCCCGAGTTAGGCTATGCGGCGGTAGATTTATTCACATGCGGAGAGGCATGCGATCCTAAAGTGGCTTATAATTTCTTAAAGAAATGTTTCAACTCAAAAGATACATCCTACACGCAATTAAACCGCGGTATACTGGATGACAAAAACCTGAGCGTGGAACATACACCCTTTTATATAAGCGCCCAGCTTTAATATGTCATTAGTTTTATAAATCAGAGGACTCCTTTGCGTGTCTTTGGTTTGTTATGCTAGAATATTTCTATGGATAAATTCAGAATCGAGAAGATGACTCTCTCGTCGCTTGATGAAGTGATGGTAATAGAAGAGCTTGCCTACGGACAGCACCACTGGAGCAGGGATTCTTTTGCGGCTGAAATCGATAATCAGATTTCCGATTACAACTGTGCCGTAGCACAAAACGGGCAAATTGCAGGCTATATGGGTCTTTGGAAGATAATAGACGAGGGGCATGTTACAAACCTTGCCATACATCCTGACTTTAGAAGAAAGGGTGCCGCAAAGGTATTACTTTTAAATGCGCTTGATGAATGCTACAGAGAAAAAATAAAATACCTCACATTGGAAGTAAGGGTTTCAAATCTCGGCGCCATAAAATTATATGAAAGCTTTGGTTTTAAATCACTGGGTCTGAGAAAGAAATATTACCAGAACAACAATGAAGATGCGCTTATTATGTGGAGTGAAAATATATTCAGCGAAAACTACAAAAAGCGTTATGAAGAAATAAAAGAAAAGATTGGGAATCTGATTTTAAAATGAATAAAAGATACAAAGAGCAGATAGAAGAGTTTATATACAGAGGGCAAAAAACGCCTTTTGGCATAGGTACGATTGTCGTTTGTTTTTTGTGCCTGTTGTTTTTAATCGTCGCAACATTTACACAGATTAATGTAACCCATATATGGCCTGTTTACGACAATGCGGGTAATTTAGTATTTGAAAATGTTACCCACCCCTATGTTGCACAAATTCCGGTTGTTATTTTTATAGCGGCGCTTTTAGGCCCCGGGTATGCACTTGTAGTTATGCTTATGTATCTTATAACCGGTTTTTTCATATGGCCCGTATTTGCGCTTGGCGGCGGACTTGCTTATATTAAAAGCGGACTTTTCGGCTTTATACTCGGATATATTTTTGCAGTTATTCCGACAGGGAAAATTCTTGAAAAGAAATACAATCTGAAAAGCATTATTCTGGCTTCGCTTATAGGTGTAATCTGCATACATTTATGCGGAATGCTCTATTGTGTAATTCTTGCGCTTTTAAAAGTTGTAAGCTTTTCTTATGTCTCATCGGCAATACATTCTCTGGGGGGAATTAAAACCCTGTATGACATTATAGCTTCTTTTATATTTTTGATTATTGCAATACCTGTAAAAATGGTGCTGTGGATTGCAATGAAGGGGCCCGCAAGCCGCAAAACCCAAAAGACAAAAGCTGCTTAAGTGCTTATTTAAAAATTTCTTTTAATTCTTTTTGAAAAGGCGATATTTTAACAAGCTTATCTATTATGGCAGGCAGCTTTTCAAGAGTATAATCAATATCTTGCTCCGTTGTATAGCGGCTCAGGGAAAATCTTATACTGCCATGCAAAGAAGTAAAAGGCACACCCTGTGCGCGAAGCACATGGCTCGGCTCAAGCGAACCGGATGTGCAGGCGCTGCCGGAGCTTGCACAAATTCCCTCATCATTCATATGCAGCAGTATAAGCTCACCCTCAATATACTGAAAACCTATATTTGTAGTGTTGGGCACGCGATTTTTGCTTTTTGAATTTAAAACCGCATTTTTAATATTTGAAAGTATACCTTTTTCCAGTTTGTCACGAAGGGCTTTTACTCTTGTATTTTCATCTTCAAGTGCTTCTTTTGCAAGCTGTGCCGCGCGCGCCATGGCAGCTATATAAGGAACATTTTCAGTACCCGCGCGCTTGCCCCTCTCCTGATGTCCGCCGACAATAAGCGGGGAAATCATAGTGCCCGTTCTGATATAAAGGGCGCCGACACCTTTGGGTGCATGGAACTTATGCCCCGATATGCCAAGCATATCTATTTTTGTATCTTTTACATTAATAGGAACCTTGCCTGCCGCCTGAACGGCATCAACAAAAACTTTTGTCTCGGGGTTTTTCATCTTAACTGCTTCGGATATTTTATCAACAGGATAAATAACGCCCGTTTCGTTATTTGCCATCATAACGGACACAAGAGCCGTATCCTCGCACACTGCTTCAAGAAGCCTGCTTATGTCTAAATCTCCGTTTGAATCCACATCAACCCAGGTTACCCTGTAGCCTCTTTTTTCTAAATCCTTATAAAGGTTCAAAACACACGGGTGCTCGACACGCGTGGTAATAATGTGTTTTTTATTCTTTTTAACGTCAAGCGTTCCTTTTATAGCCATATTTGCGGACTCCGAACCGCAGGAAGTAAATATTATCTCCTTGGAATCAGCCGCACCCAGAAAACCCGCTATGATTTCACGTGATTTTTTAACCGCATCATTTGCACTGTGCGCCATATCATAAATGCTTGACGGATTGCCGTATTTATTGGAAAAATACGGCATCATGGCATCTACAACTTCAGGAGCGACCATGGTGGTTGCGTTATTATCCAAATATACAAGAGTCATTTATTTTACCTCTATAACATTTATTTCTTTATCAACGTGTTCTCTCAGCTGGGTTTCCACAAAGTTTTTGAGTGTGAGAGATGCATTTTTGCAGGAAGAACATGTCCCTGTTAATTTAACGTACACATTTTTTCCTTCTACATTTACAAGCTCTATACCGCCCGAGTCTTTGCCGAGTTCATGCGCGACATTTGTTTCAAGAACTTTATTGATTTTTAATATAAACTGAACGGGATTAAGCTGTGTATCGACCTTGGCATACTTATCAAGCAATATTTTAATATTAGGCACACATCTTGCACATCCGCCGCCTGCGTAGTTAATCTCTCTTATTTCATCAAGCGACTTCGCGCCTTTTTCTTTTATTGCTTTTATAATCTCTTCTTCACTGACACCAAAACAGTTGCAGACTATTTTTTTGGCACTGCTTTTTTTGTCCGTATTTTCTTCTGTTTTATCTTTTTCGCCAAAATAACCCTTCAGTGCGTCCTCAAGTGCTTCATGCCCCATTACCGAGCAGTGCATCTTCTCGGGCGGAAGTCCGTCCAGCTCGTCTGCTATATCTTTATTTGTAATCTTTTTTGCTTCATCAACGGTTTTACCTATTATCATCTCGGTCAATATGCTTGATGAAGCAACAGCGGAACCGCAGCCGAAAGTCTGAAACTTGGCGTCGGTTATTATTCCGTTATCTATTTTTAAATAAATTTTCAGTTTGTCACCGCAGGCAAGTGCCCCGGCTTCGCCGACAGCGTCTGCGTTTTCAATGGAACCCACGTTTTTCGGGTTTTTGTAATGTTCTTTTACTTTATCAGAATATTCCCACATAATTTTCTCCATAAAAAAGTCAACAACATTATATCACGCACAAAAAAGGGTGCGCATAAATTGTATGTTTAACGGTAAGTTTAATTCTTGCCAGAGCGTATTCACAGCACTGCTGCACAAGATTATTAAGAGAAACATCCTTATTTTGAGCCACCGTTTGTAACTCTTGAACAAGTTTCAAGGGCAGTCTGAAAGTCTTGTTAATCATTTCCGGTTTTTTTACTTTAAACATAACGCCAAATACTCTATGTTTCTTATTTTAAGTGCAATTCAACCCTTGTTATACACCTAATTTTTACACTTGTTTATATAAGTGCATATTACAATACTTTATGTTAATCTTATACGCAGAAAACAAGCTGCACTCCGCTCGAAAAGGATATACAGGTGTATATATTTATCATTGCATGCGCATTAATCAGTTTAAGTATACTGTGGGTGTTTGCTTATAAATTTGTACCCGTTCACTTCACCCCGCTTATGCTGTTGAGAAAAATTGAACATAGAAATGAAAAAAAATATAAAAACAAAAAAATCTGGATAAAACTTAAAAATATACCCGAAGAAATTCAAAAAATCTTCATACTCGCTGAAGACGCATTTTTTTATCACCACTGCGGATTTGACTTTTATATTATTATAAGAGCAATTGACAGAAAAATACTGAACGGCGAAAGAATATCCGGAGTAAGCAGTATATCACAACAGTGCGCAAGAAGTGTTTTTCTGCTTCCGGCAAGAAGTGTTTTAAGGAAATTACTTGAGGCATATTTCACAATTTTAATAGAGATAATATGGAAAAAAGAAAGAATTCTGGAAGTATATCTAAATGTTATTGAAATTTCAAAAGGTATCTGGGGGCTGGAGGCGGCGGCAAAAGAATTTTTTAACAAAAGCGCAAAAAATTTGACCCCGTGCGAAGCAGGACTCATTGCAGCATGTCTGCCGGTGCCGCTTGAGCGGAATCCTAAAATGCCCGATATACAAACAAAAAAACTCGCAGATGAAATACTTAAGCGGAAAATGCCTGACAAAGAAACCGCAAAATCAAGAACTAAATTAAAAAAATTACGACACTACATTCAAAAATACAACTTGTATATGTCAAAAATATTTAAAAAATAACAGATAATATTCATATGAAAACAAAGATAAATAAACACACAGCAAGCAGGCTTAATTTCATAAAAGACAAAATACACCTGATTAACTACAGGGTGCAGAACGGTGATTTTTTTGAAAAACTGCTGCATTTGTTTTTTAAAAAAATATATCAAAAAAATGCACAAAAAATCGCGCTGGATAAATTTGCGCGCATAAACGAAATAGCAAAGTTAATGTCGGATAAAAACGGGAAAAACTAGGCTTCCCTGTCCAAGTATCTTCCCTCTACCATCTGTCTCAAAGAACGTCGGCCAAGAAAACCGGCATTTTTCGAAATAGCCTGTTTATAGAGCTTATCCAGTTTGCTTGCAATATACATCTCGGAATTATCTTCATAATTCCTTTTTGTATACAAGCTCATACCTAAGCCCGCGGCATTATTGCGATTTATTCCATGAATTCCGGCCATGCCAAACTTTCCATAAGATTGTGCTTATCTATTTTATTAAAAAAATAAAATTTGTCAAAAGTTGCTACAAAATAAATTTTCACTTAATAAATATTTACAAAAATATGAAAATATTTTTTTGCTATAATTAAAACCATGATGAAAAAAGATTTTTTTGCACAGACGGTGCATAGGGCAATTGATAAAGCAATACAGAATAAAAAACTCGGAAGCCTTGAAGAAAACAACTTTAAGCCAGTTTGCGAAATACCCAAAAATACGCAGTTCGGAGACTTTGCAATAAATGTTTCTTCCCTTGCACGCGAAGCTAAAATGGCGCCTGCGCTTATTGCACAAAACATTGCACAATACATAGAATGCGACGGATTCAGCGTAAATACGGTGGCGGGTTTTATAAATTTTAAACTCGAAAAAGAGATGCTTTGCTCAATTGCAGCTGAAATACTCGATAAAAAAGAAAATTTTGCTTCAACAAATATCGGAAACGGGGAAAAGGTAAATCTTGAATATGTAAGTGCAAACCCCACCGGCCCTTTTCACATAGGACACGGTCGCTGGGCAGCTCTGGGCAGCGCACTTGCCAATATCATGAACTATTGCGGATATAATGTTTATCAGGAATTTTACATAAACGATGCAGGAAACCAGATAAACAAACTGGCGCGCTCGCTTGAGCTGAGAGTAAAAGAACAAAAGGGCGAAAAAGTCGAATGGGAAGATGACCTGTATCCGGGTGAATACCTCATCGACTGCGCCAAAAGATATATTGAATCCGGCGAAAAAGAAAACTTCGGCGACTTTGCAAAAACCGACATGCTAAGACTGCAAAAAGAGCTTCTTGAAAAATTCAGAGTGCATTTTGACTGCTTTTTCTCGGAATTGTCACTATATAAAGATAATGAAGTTGAAAAATGCGTAAAAGAGCTTGAGAATAAAGGCAAGCTTTATGAAAAAGACGGCGCAGTGTGGTTTAAAAGCTCTGATTATACGGACAGTCAAGACAGAGTGCTTAAAAAAGCCGACGGTTCAAATACATATTTAACAGCTGACATTGCCTATCATAAAAACAAGCTCGACAGAGGCTTCAAAAGGCTTATTAACATCTGGGGTGCAGATCACCACGGCTATATCGCCAGAATTAAAGCCTCAATCGATGCCCTGGGCTACGACAGTTCCTGCCTTGAGGTGCTTTTAGGACAGCTTGTAAATATTATTCAGAACGGCGAACAAATGAGAATGGGCAAGCGCAAAAAAATGGTCACGCTTGATGAACTTGTTGATGAAGTCGGCGTTGATGCCACAAGATTCTGGATGCTTATGCGCTCAATTGATACAACTATTGATTTTGATATCGATTTGGCAAAAAGCAAAAGTGACAAAAACCCCGTCTTCTATGTTCAATATGCACATGCCAGAGCATGCTCCATTTTAAGAAAAGCGGTTGAAAAACGCTGTGATATTGAAAGCAAAAAAGAACTCCCGCCGCTTTTTACGCTTGATGAAATAGAGGCGCTTGATTATAACCCCGACATAAGCGACTTATTTGACGATAGCTGTGACAAAGATTCAATCGAAGCAACACGTGCTCTTGTTTTAAAACTTGAAGAATCAAAAGGAATTATAGAAGCCGCAGCAAGATTGAGAGCTCCGTACCTGCTTTGCAAGTACTCACAGGAACTTGCAAACGCTTTTCATCACTTCTACAACTATTCAAGGGTTTTAACGGACGACAAGAGAATTTCCGCCAAAAGGCTGGCTCTTACAAAATGCTTTAAAATAATCCTCGGTAAAACATTAGATTTACTGGGTGTCGAAGCACCTGAAAAAATGTAGTTGATTTTGAAATTTGTCTGTGATAATTTAATTAAGCACGCAAGACAAATGCGCAACAATTAAATAGTTTTAAGGGCTGCTAGCTCAGGCGGCCAAGAGAGCGAAGCTCTCGAATTTCAAAACAAGCACCCAAAAGGGGTGCGCGACAATTAAATAGTTTTAAGGGCTGCTAGCTCAGGCGGCCAAGAGAGCGAAGCTCTCGAATTTCAAAACAAGCACCCAAAAGGGGTGCGCGACAATTAGACAATTAAATAAATAAGGGCTGCTAGCTCAGGTGGTTAGAGCGCACCCCTGATAAGGGTGAGGTCGGTGGTTCGAGTCCACTGCGGCCCAGATAAAAAGGACACTTTTAAGAAGTGTCCTTTTTATTACCTTAAAAAATTCGTCACCAGTTAATAGGTAATAGGTTTCTGGGACATTGAGACAGAGAAAATTTAATAAAAAATCAAACAG
>ERZ1643249.1650-NODE-1650-length-22079-cov-9.795995_pt1 | contig 22079 bp, 13 predicted proteins | sample MGYA00579263_ERZ1643249 | MGnify/ENA primary metagenome ERZ1643249 (study PRJEB29033, sample SAMEA4952264) | chicken gut metagenome | biome: Broiler Chicken; feature: Gastrointestinal Tract; material: Caecum | place: Ireland | collected 2018 | study: Broiler... | reverse complement strand
CCGCAGTAGCAAAAAATTTCCTTGGGGACAAAAATCCCCAAGGATAATTAGCACACACTACGTGGAAATGTCAATACCATATTGTGTTCACGCCGAAATATCACAGGAAAGTGATTTACGGGGCATTGCGTGCGGAAATCGGAAAAATACTCAGGGAATTATGCCGACGTAAAGATGTGGAAATTATAGAAGCGCACGCAATGCCAGATCATATACACATATTGGTGAGCATACCGCCAAACGAAAGAGTATCATCATTCATGGGATAGTTCAATCCCAAGCGAATAAAAAATAGAGGCAAAATGCCTTAAAACCGCTTAAAATCAGACGAAAATCAGGATTTCGATTTGTTTGTGCGAGATAGTTTCCCAACAGCGCGTGGATTTGCGTCCTTTCTTCGTCTGCGTGTAATGTGCTGTGTACTGTATAAAAGGACAGCCCCGATCGGGAAGATTCCCGTCGGGGCCGTTGTCTGTATCGGAGTATTCAGTTGTGCCTTTGGGCGGCGTATCGTTCGGCATCTGCGGCGTATACCGCAAAGTGATCTCAAGTTTTTCTCGGAATACGTCAACCTTTTCGACCAGAAGGTCGATCATCGTTTTCGGCTTTTGTTTGATTCCGTGGAGCAGATATTTTTCCACGTCTTTTTCGGTAAGAAGGTGTAACTCTTTGGATTGTTCTATGAGTATCTTTTCCTGCAAATCTTTCTTTGTGCTTTCGAGTTCCTCCAAACGTTGTTTTGTGGTTTCTGTGAAGATCCCCGATTCAATAGCTTTCAGGAGATTGCTCAAAGCCTTGCTTGTCTGTGCGAGATCTTTTTCGAGAACGCGCAGGACAGTATTTTCTTCTGCACGGCTTTTGTAAATCTCCATAACGGTTTTAATGAGCAGTTCGCGGTTTGCTTTATTATTTACGGCACTGGTGACTGCTTCGACGACAAGCTGCTCCAAAGTTTCTTTTTTGACAGCCCTGAATTTACAGTCGGTGGTCTTGCGAGGGGAAGGGCATTCGTAGTAACGGTAGATTCCGGAGCTGGACATTCCCGCATGGGAGCGCAGGTTTTTGCCGCAGTAGCCGCACCTGACTTTTCCGCGGAGCAAATACTCAACGCCCGTAACGTGTTTGCCGTGCCTGTTGGCATCAAGTTTTGTTTTTACGGTCTTGTAAAGATCGACGGGAATAATTTGCGGATAGGTTTCCGTAAAGACTTTATCACCGAAGCGGTAAACGCCCGTGTACTTTTCATTGTTCAACAGAAAGTAGATACTGTTCATAAGGAACGGTTTGCCGCGGTTGGTGATGTCGCGGGCGTTAAGGTCGTTTGCAATGTCGGTCAGGCTTTTGCCGTTGGCGTAATCGGTGAATATCTCCAAGAGCACGGCGGCTTCTTCGTCGATGACGGATAGCTTCTGCTCATGGCAGCTGTAGCCGTAGTTGACTCTGCCGCCCGTAAATTTGCCTTTCATTCTCGTTTCGCGCATTCCTCGTTTGGCTTTCTGGGATAGCTCTTCGCTGTAATATTGGTTCATGCCTTCGAGCAGGCTTTCCAGCAGGATACCCTCCGGCGTCTCCGGAATATTCTCCATCGCGGAGAGGATCTTAACGCCGTTGTCTTTCAGGTGTTTACGGTGGATCGCCATCTCGTACTTGTTGCGTGAGAAGCGGTCTAATTTATAAACGAGAACATAATCGAAGGATTTTTTGTCGCTGTCTTTGAGCATGCGCTGAAAATCTTCGCGGTTGTCGTTGGTGCCGGTCATGGCGCGGTCGATATAAGTGCCGACGATGACCAGATCGTTGCGCTTTGCGTAATCGTTGCAGACGTGGAGCTGACCTTCGATGGATTGCTCGGTCTGCCGCTCGGAACTGTACCTCGCGTAGATGACTGCAGTCTTCATAAATTTGCCTCCTGATGGTTTTTGGAAGGATTGTAGAAGTCAAACCTGCAACTTTCTTTCAGGTTTGAGAAAAAAGGATAGATGAAATCTGAAACTTCCACAGTTTTTCTCCTTTGCGTGAACTTTGTCTTTCGACGCCAAGGAGACCATCGGAAAAGGAGGGAGCAGTCAAGGACAGGCGGGAAGAGAGGATATTGAAAATAAGCCGCCGCAGAAAAAAATATTGCGTTGAGGGCAGAAAGAAAGCCGAGAGGAAACTCTCGGCTTAAAAATTTTCAGCGATAATTTTTTCCCTTGACGGAAACCGAATTTTCCGATACCCGCAAAAACGAAAGACAAAGGATATGCGGAGAGCATACGGAAAATGTACGGAGGATATGCGCAGGAATGACGGTCGGCATACTCACGGTCTATAAACCTTTTGCTGTACAATTAGAGCAGGAGGCAGAGAGATGCGAAAGGAAGAGAGAAATTACGAAGTAAAGATCAACGGTATCCCGCAGCTCAAGGATATGCCGAAAGACCTGCTGGATTTATTATGCGCGGCGTTACTTGACGGTATGTTGTCGGATAAAGAGGGTGTGGCGGCATGTATGGAAAATACAGAAGTTACGGAACAGAGTGAAATTGAAAGGCAGGTCAAAAGATGATATACACAGATTGGCTCATTCAATGGCTGGAAAACTATATCCGCCCGTCCGTGAAAATACGAACTTATGAGCGGTACAGGCTCATCATCGAGCAGCACATCAAGGATAAGATCGGCGACATGGAGTTGGTCGGTCTGTCTCCGCTTGTTCAAGCCAAGCACACGCGCCAATCTCACGGGGTAACATGAAAGGACATTTGGGTAACATAGAGGAACACGGGGACATCAAAAAGCCGCGAGTCTATATTTCGCCGATTTTGAAGAGAATTGTATTGCATCCGTTTCGATGTTGAGGTATAATGCGTTTGAAAAGATAGGAAAGAAATTAAGCGGGATAATTGACTATGCAAGAACAAAAAATTGAATTTAAGAGTAGAGACGGCGTGCGGTTGGCGGGCACGTTTTGTCAAAGCGATTCGCGTAAAGGATTGGCGATTCTCGTATCAAGATAGGCGCACACATTACGGTCAACGTTCGATTTTCGTATTGTGATTAGAGCAAAAAAGCAAAACAAAATTACGATATGACTGCTTACAGAGGCTGCAAAAGGTGTTGTCATAAGGAAGATTGTCAGCAGTGTAGGGAACAGCATTTGCGTAAGATTGATATTTGTATACAATGGGGAACGAGATTACATATAGTTTATTTCTATAGATTTAGAGTATATTTGCATTGATAGTAGGTGGAAATCGTGATAAAATAAAAGCAAAAAGATTGGTGCGTGTGATGGAGAACAGAATTTTTGCCGTAAATGTCGACGCTCGTACAGGCGGATTGCGTTCGCTTGTGCTAAAGGGCGACGAGTATAAATCGAATTGCATAAAACCGAAGAGTGATTTCGGCGGTATAGTATATAACGGGATTTTTTGTGCGGAGAATTTTGTGCTGTCAGAATTTTGCGACGACTTTCGGCACGCACATTCGGTATTAAGGTCGAAACGTTTTGAAATCGACCGCACGTATTTTTTTACGGATAGCGGCGATTTGCGCGCGGAAACGGAAATAAAGAATTTAACGGATTTTCCCGTTTACATAAACGAGGGCGAAATAGGGATCAACTTATCGTTTCGCGACGAGTATCCGAATGCCGAAACGTGTGCGCGCGCGTGCTATAACGCGCATATCCATTGCGGCGGGAGCGGCGCGTCGTATATTTGCGCGCTTAAGATGGGTGAGAGCGAGAATAACGTCGGGCTTGTCGTAACGGACGGCGGTTTTTCGTCGTACAGTCAAGCGGGTGTAGACAGCAACGATCGCGGGGAATTTATATTGCATCCGACTTTGCGTAAATTGCGTCCGCACGAAACATACAGATTGGCTTACGAAATTTTCCCTTGTAAGGGCAAAGACGATTTTATAGCGCAATGCAGAACGCGTAAAAATTTCATACATATTTCGGCGGAGAATTATTCGTACTTTCTCGGCGAAAAAATACGGTTTCGCGTCGAAGCGAACGAGACTGCGGAAGTTTTTCTCGGCGACGAAAAAATCGCCGTCGAAACGGACGGCGACAGCGTTTACGTGCAATACACGCCCGATAAAATCGGCGCGTATACTTTTACAGTGCGTTGCGGCGGAAACGAAACACACGCCGTGTTTAACGTACTGCTGTCGATACGGGAATTAGCGGAACGCCGCGTAAAGTTTATAGCCGACAAACAACAGTACTTCGGCGCGGACTCCGTACTAGACGGTGCGTATCTCGTGTACGATTGCGAAGATAAGCGGCAGTATTACGACCGCGAATGGGCGGACTTGAACGTCGGGCGCGAACGCGTGGGCATGGGATTGTTGCTTGCGCGGTATTTGCGGCTTTATCCCGACGGCGATTTACTGCAAAGTCTTATGCGCTACGAGAAATTCGTGCGCCGCGAGATTTACGACGAAAATACGGGCGATATTTACGACGACGCGGAGCACGGCGAGCGCGTGCGGCTGTACAACTATTTGTGGCATGCGACGTTTTACACCGAGCTATACTATTTGACGCAAAACGAGCTGTATATAATAGACGTAAAAAAGATCATAAAACGCTATTATGAGAGGGGCGGCGAAAAGCATTATCCCAACGCCGTTATCTTTTCGGATTTCATAACGCTTTTTCGCGAACACGGCGCGCAAGCGGACGTAAAAGAAATCACCGAATTGTTCGGCAAGCATATCGATGCGATTGCGAAAACGGGTTCGGACTATCCGAAACACGAGGTCAACTACGAGCAAACGATCGTATCGCCCGCCGTAACGTTGTTCGCGGACGCAATGCGTGTTTTCGACAAAAACAAATACGGCGAACTTATCCGAGCGCATTTGGAAAGGCTCGATCGGTTCGACGGCTTTCAACCGCATTACAAGCAAAACAATATCGCTATCCGCTATTGGGACGGGTATTGGTTCGGCAAACGGCATAATTTCGGTGATACGTTACCGCACTATTGGAGTTGTTTGTCGTCGGTCGCCTATCTATTGTACGGCGCGCTTACGGGGGACGAAAGCTATACGAAAAAGGGCGCGTGCGGGTTGCGAAACTGTTTGTGCCTGTTTTTCGAGGACGGGAGCGCAAGCTGTGCGCACGTATTCCCGCGATCGGTCAACGGTCAATCGGGCAACTATTTCGACCCGTATGCCAACGATCAGGATTTCGCGCTGTATTACGCGCTTCGATTTTTGCACGGGGAAGGGTAAGCCGATTAAGAGCGCAATTTTGTTTCGTTTCGCTTGCTTGTTTTTTCGATTTCCTTTTTCGGCGAAATGTTGTTCAACTTTTTGAACACTTTGGAAAAGTAGAGCGGATCGTTAAAACCCGAGGCATAGGCGATTTCGCTTACGTTGGTTTTGCCGCTGCGTATAAGCGTGATCGCGTGTTCGATACGTTTTTGCGTGATATACTGCGAAAACGGTATTTTCATTTTTTTGGAAAACGCATTGGAATAGTAGCCTTTCGATATGTGAATGTAATCGGCGACCGTCGCAACGGACATATCCGGATCGGTGAAATTTTCATTGATATAGGCGAGCGAATACGTGATGATATTGTCGGGATTTACTTTTGTCGGTAACGTGTGCACGCTTGTATTTTCGTTTGCGATCATTTGAAATATCGTGTAAAGATTTTTGGTATATAAAATGTTTTTGCGCAGGGACGGCGCTTTGTAATCGAAATTTTCGGTAAAGCATTGCAGAATTTTTGTCCGCATGGCAGGGGAAACTATGCAGTAGAACTTTTCGTCGGAAAACAACGAACCGATAATTCGTTCTGCCAGTATGCCCGAAAACGTGCACCAGTAATGTTCGGCGAGGTTTTTCGGGTTTACCGAAAAACCGCAGTCGCTGTTCGGGCGCAGTATAAAGAAAGTGTTTTTATTCAAAAGCGTTTTTTGCACGCCTACATGAAAAAACATACTCCCTTTTGCGATAAAATGCAGTCGATAACTGTGGTATCCGTCGTTTGCCGAAACGAACGCTTTTTCGGGCGTAAGCCGCTCGAAACCGTAGTGACTTATGTTTATATCCGTTGCTCCGGTAAAATCATTTATGACGGATAAGTTGGATTCTTCCGTGTTTATCATGGCGTCTCCTTTACTTAGCTACGATAAGTATATACTATTATTTGCAAAAAGTCTATCATTTACAATACCCATATAAAGTTTTTTTCCATAAAAATAAGTAATATAGCCATAGATATAAGCGCGCGTATGTGCTATGATTATAATGTATTTCAGACAAGGAGTGGAAAAAATGGAAATGACGAGTAAAAGAACGCAGAAAAAACGGGAGGGGGTACTTATTTGTGCCCTGACGTTTTTGCTATGCTTGACGCTTACGGCGGTTTGCTTCGGTAGCGAGCCGCTTGCGGCAAAAGCCGACGGTGCGGATATGCGCACGAACCTGTTTGCTTCGTCGACTGCCGTTACCGCCGATACAAACGGCGTTACGGTAGCGAGCGGCGGTACGGGGAAAATTAAAGGCATATTTAAGGGGACCAGTTCGTTCAAGTTTTCGTTCGGGAATGTGACAAACGGAAGTTTGGGTAATTTTCAATTGACGGTGGCGGACGCGGAAGACCCGACGCAGAGTTTTACCGTTGTATATCATCAGCAAGCTTATTCAACAAATATATTCGTTCAATATGGAAACGAACGACGCACCTCGCAAGCGTGGGCAACTAATGATAGTTATAAGTGGGTAAACACAAAACAATATAACGACAGTTATATGCAATCGGCAAAATTCGACGGCGCGTCGGTTGGCGAGTTGTATATTGAAAAGAGCGGCACTGCATGGCAAGTAAAAGCAAAAAGGCAAAGCGATTCTAATATCGTAGCGGCATTTGACGGAACGAGCAGCCTTGTGACGGACACGAGTTGGGGTTTGCCGACATTGAGTTTTGCAAACGGTTATACGGTTTCGTATTCGTCCGCGGCTTGGAGCGACGACGGAAATGCCTATGTGGGCGCGGCTGTCACTTGGAAAGAAATAGGGGATACCGCGCTTACTTCCGAAGTTACGACGGCTCCGCAGTTTTATACCGATTATAAAGCGACGGTAGTCGCTCCGCAGAATTTGTTTACAGCGTCGACCACCGTCACCGCCGATACAAACGGGGTTACGGTTGCTAAGGATAACACGGTAAAAATAAACGGTATATTTACGGGCGATACTACGCTGAAATTTGCATTGCCCCAAACAGACGGAAGCGAAAATAATAATATCAAAATTACCGTAGCCGACGCGGAAGATCCGACGAAAAGTTTTACGGTGGTTTATTATAAGTCCAATCGGTATTATACCAATGTCGCTTTGTTATATAATGACAATATATATTCTACGAAATACGATGACGAGAATAATACTTGGTATAACACGTTTCAAGCCGGGGAAACGAATATTTCCTATGGGATAGGCTATGGGGAATCTTTCCGAGAGAACGTCGGCGGTTCGCTTGCGTTTGCTTGGCACGGGGATATATTGACCGTTTCTTCGACGGGACAGAGCAACAATATGCGCAAAGTTGCCGTATTCGACGGTACGAAAGATTTTGTAAGCGGAACGAGTTGGGGCTTACCCAAGATGAATTTTTCCAACGGATATACAATTTCGTTTGCTTCTACCGCATGGAACGCTTACAGTTATAGTTTTTCGGGCGCGTCGGTTACTTGGAAAGAAATAGCGGGGATTACGCTTGACGGCGATGACGTTACCATACCGCAGTTTTATAAAAACAAGGATATCATGCCATTGTTTTCCGTTCCTGCCTATGAATCGAACGTGTTTGCGGGAAAGGAAGTGACTATTCCCGACGTACAGGTGAAAGCGGGTTTTGACGGAACGCTTGCTTCCGCGACTTCCGCCAAGGTGAAAACCGTGCCGAGCGGATCGGATATTGCGGCGGATACTGCGATAAGCGGCGGCAAATTTACGCCCGACGTTCCTGGAGATTATACGGTGGAATATACGGGGCTTGCAACGCCCAATGCGGCGGTTGCGCAATATAATACGCGCACGATAAAGTTCACGGCAACTGCGCGTACACCCGTTATCACACTGGCGGACGAGATAGCGTCTGCGGCGTTTGTGGGGTCGAGCGGGACGATCCCGTCGGCAACCGCACGCATAGAGAATGCGGAATACGACGTATATGTTTCGGTGAAATTGAGTGACAGCGATATTTTACCAGAGACTGCCGCAACCGAAAACAAAACGGTTACGTTTTCGCAAGTCGGGACGTACGTCGTAGAATACGTTACGAAAGAAACTTCGCCTGCCATTACGAATGCGGTAGAGACGTATCAAATCGTCGTTACGAAACCGTCGCCGATCATAACGGTTACAAAAGATATTGCGACGAGCGGCATTACGGGTAAGACGGGCGTAATTCCCGCGGCTACTGCTACGATAAGCGGCGCGCCTTGCGACGTTACCGTGTCCGTTATATTCAACGAAACGGCTTTGGAAAATTTCGCAAACGTATCGGCGGCAGAGGATAGGAGCGTTACTTTTCATAGCGCGGGCACGTATACCGTCGTGTATTATTCGATTGCGGACGGGATGGAAACGGAGGAGACTTTCTATATTACGGTAGTCGACGACGATACGGACCCCGTGCTTACGGTCGGAACGCCCGAATCGACGCAAGTTACGATGGGAACGGAGGTCGTTATTCCGACGGCTACGGCGGTCGACAACGCCGACGGCGACGTTGCCGTTTCGATTAAGGTTTGGTTCGGAACGGAAGAAGTTACCGTTACGGACGGCAAGTTTACGGCGGATAAAGAGGGGACGTACAGAATCGTGTTCTCTGCGTCGGACAGCTCGAATAACAGTACGGACAAAGAAATATTGATTGAGTCGAAAGCGCTTGGCGCGGGCTTCCCGCACAAAAACAACTGGTGGATCATTCTCGTTGCCGTGCTGGGTTCGCTCATCGTCGCGGGCGCGATTGCGGCTGTTGTAATCATAGTAATTCGTAAAAAAAAGCAAGGTGTAAAATAAAATGAAACGAATCGGAAAATTGTTGTTGGCGGCCGTTTTGGTCGTATGCTCGGTGTGCGGCGGGTTTGTCGGTTGCACGCCGAAAACGAAGAAAGCGCAGCTTTTCGTCGGCGTGTACGACGGCGGCGTGGGAACGCAATGGGCGTATAACCTCAAGCAAAAGTTTGAAGAAAGGTACGCGGACGTGCAGTTCGACGGCGCGGAAGAAGCGGGCGTTGTCGTCGAAATCGTCCCGAAAAAGCAGCAGTACGATCGCGGACCGCTGATCGCGAACATTCAAAGCGGAAACGAAAAATCCGATATTTACTATACGGCGGACGCAAATCATTACGATTTTTATCGACAAGGCGTTTGCGCGGATATTACGACGTATTTGAACGAAAAGGTTTACAACGACAACGGCGAGTTTGTCGGCGCGGGCGGCACGAAAAGTATTTTGGATAAAATGGACCCGTACTATGTGCGCTCTTTCCGCCAGTCCGACGGTAAATATTTTGCCGTGCCGTTTGAGGATTCGCTTACGGGGTTTGTGTACGATCACGACTTATTCGCAAGCAGAGGTTGGCTCGGGAGATGGGGCGCAAGTCATACCGAGATGTATCCGCAGACGGTAGACGAATTTTTTTCGATGCTCGAATTGGCGTATCAAGGCGGCGTAATTCCGCTTACGTATGCGCCTTACGACGCAGGGTTCTATACTTTTGCGATTATCGATGCGATCACCGCGCAATACGAGGGCGTTGACGACTTCAACGAGTATTGGTGCTACTACGGCGGAGAGAACGGCAAGGATTATACGTTTGCCGCGGGAACTTTTACGGCAGACGAGCTCGAAGGATACGAGGTGTCCAAAAACGACGCTTCGGGGCAGACCGTAAAAATCACGGAAGAAAACGCATATCTTTTGACGCAGATGACGGGGCGCAGAGTCGCCGTAGATTTCGCCGAACGCCTTTTCGGACAGAATTTGCGCTATATAGACGGCAACACGAAAAGCATGACGCAATCGTTCAGCGAAACGCAAAGCACGTTCGTTATGAGCGGAATTACATCGGGCAAACAGCCTATCGGTATGATCGTTGAGGGTGAATGGTGGGAGAACGAGGCGCGTCAAGCGTTTGAAGATTCGCGTTCCAAAGGAGAACAGTACGGATACGGAAAGCGTGATTTCCGTTATATGCCGCTACCGAAATTCGACGGTCAGAAAGAAGAGGGAACGGTGATCGGTTGCCATAACGCCGGATCGACTTGCTTTATAAGCGAAAAGTCCGCACATAAGGACTTGGCGGCGCTGTGGTTGCAATTCTCGCTTTCCGAAAGCGCGCTCGAAGCGTTTACATTGGAAACGGGTTGCCAGCAAGGATACAAGTTTGACTTGTCGGAACAGCAACAAAACAGTTTGACTAAATTCTCCAAAAACGTTTACGACATCAAGCACGGCAATACGAACATGAAAGTAGGAAGAATTACGGCGCGTTGCGATTTTGCGGCGAATAACGCTCTGCATTTGAATCAGAATATGAAATCGTCGGATACGGCTACCGATACCGAAAGCGTTGTGTTCAACGTTATCAAAGACAGCGGGTGTTCCACGGACGAGATCATGAATCGGTTTAAGCACGCGTACAACAAAGCGGCTTGGCTGACAGAGTACAACGCGTACAAAGGAGTATAAAAAATTGACCGATAAAAATAAAAACGGCGGCGCGCTTTCGAAAAGAAAAGCTCCCGTTAAAAAAAGCGAAGTCATATTTTTGGCGGTCATACTCGGACTTTTTGCGGTACAATGGGCAATCATGTTCGTCGGCGGTAACCTAAATTCGATATTGCTTGCTTTTCAACGTTTCGACGTTCAGTCGTACTCGTATAAGTATTATACGGGTAAAGATTTGTTTACCAATTTTTCGCGGTTTTTCCGTGAACTTTTTTCCGCCGACGGGCTTGGAAAATATGTTTTCAACGGCGTTATGTTCCATTTGGTCGGCATAGGTATCGGGTATCCTCTCTCGCTTATGTTCGCGTATTTGATATATAAAAAGTTGCCCGGGCACAAGGCGTTTCAAATACTCCTGTATTTGCCGACTATATTCTCCGCGATGGTGGTGGCGCTATTGAGCAAATACTTTTTGGAGCGCGGGGTCGCCGCATTTACCATCAAACATTTTTCGCTCGATTTACGCGGCATCTTTACGGACGCAAAATTCAACTTCGGCACACTGTTGATCTATACGGCGTATTTCGCCGTACCGGGTAATTTGCTTGTAAACTTAGGCACGATGAGCCGTACCCCTCCCGAGCTTGTCGAAAGCGGCAAACTCGAAGGTATAAGTATGTGGCAAGAGTTTATTCATCTTATTCTGCCCATAATGTATCCCGTGATCGAAATTCAGTGTCTCGGAATTTTCGTCGGATTTTTTACAGCGCAAGGTCCGCTTTACGCCGTTTATGCCGATAAAGCGCCCGTAAACGTTCGCACGTTCGGGTATTGGATGTTTACGTCGGTTGTAGGCGACAAATCGGCAAAGTCGATGTACGGTTACACGGCGGCGATCAACCTCATTATCGGCGTAATCAGCGTTCCCATCGTGTATCTTACGAAACGTTTGTTCGATAGGTTCGATCCCGAAGCCGAGTTTTGACAGGAAACGGAGAAAACGAAATTGATCAATAAGAGAAGAATAACGTCGAAAATATTTCCCGTCGTGGTTTGGGGACTGTTGGCGATTTGGGGGCTTGTGTTCTGCATTATCTTGCTGTGGGCGATCATGACCTCGCTGAAATCGCGCGCCGACTTTTTTGAAAACCCCTACGGGTTTCCGCATGCGCTGTACTTTAAGAATTACGCGGACGCGATGCGCACGGTCAAAGTCATCGTGGGCGCAAGGACGGTAGGCTATTGGGAAATGTTTCTCAACTCGATTCTGTATGCGGGCGGCTCGGCATTCTTTGCCGTGCTGACGTCGTGCCTTGCAAGTTACTGCGTGTGCAAATATTCGAAATACCGTTTGGTGCGTATGTTTTGGCCGATCGTTCTGATCACCAATTACTTGCCCGTTTCTTCGTCGATTGCCGGCAACATAAAGTTTTTGACGGATTTACATCTGTATGACAATGTCGTGGGGCTTTGGATTTGGCAGAGCGTGGCGTTCGGCGCAATGTTTCTTCTATATTACGCAACGTGGAAAGGCGTAAGTTGGGGATATGCCGAAGCCGCGCAAATCGACGGCGCGGGACCGTTTCGGATATTCTTGCTCGTCATGCTTCCGCTTACGAGAACGATATTCGGGGTGTTGTTTTTGCAAACGTTTATCGGGCTGTGGAACGACTATCTGACCCCGATCCTGTATTTGCCGAGTATGCCGACGGCGGCGTTCGGTATATGGCAGTTTCAATACGACGTTTCTTCGGCGGCATCGAGCATAACCGTGCGCGTGGCGGGGCTTATCGTTATGCTGTTGCCGATCCTCGTATTGTTTTTGATTTTCAAGGATAAGCTTATGGGTTCGCTTACGCTCGGCGGTTTGAAGGGCTGAAATTTCGATAAGGAGAATAGGAGTATGACGAAAAAAGGCAAAAGGTTTGTATATTCGGCTTTTGCGGCGTGTTTACTTATGCTGTGCGCTTTTGCGTTTACGCTTGGTATGACGACCGTTACCACGCGCGCAAGCGGCGGCGCGGACGCGCTCTTTCTGTCCGACGGCGGCGCGAAGTTTGAAGAAGGCGTTTCCGCGCCCGATTACGCGACGGACTGCGAGGGCATTCTCGTGCGCGCGTCGCGATCCAATTCGGTCGTGCGCGTCAAGAACGCCGTGGACGTTTCGGGCGGCATGAAAAAGATAATCGACTTTATGCCGATTGCAAGCGAGCGCGGCAAAAACGATTTTACCGATTTTACCGTAACGCTTACCGATACAAAAGATTCGAGCAAGTATATTATCATATTTTTTTATGCAAACGGTTGGTGGGAGAAAGGTAAATACGGTTCTCTCGTGTCGGTAAAAACGAATATGTTCTCACGGCGGGCTTACAAATACGGCGACAGCTACGATACTTTCGACAGTTACGATACCGTCGTGGAGCTGAGCGATATGTCTTGGCTTTCGATGAACGGTTTGAACGGTGAGGAAGCCGCAGCCGAATACCGGCCGTTCTCCGTTTGGTTCGATTCGGAAAAGGCGATCGTGTCCATACTCAATCACAACGGCGTAAGAAAGACCGTTTTGAATCTGCGGGATTCCGACGCGGTCGGTTACGGCAACGAATGGACGGGCTTTTCCGAAAACCGCGCGTATCTGTCGTTTTCCGCGTCCAATGTGGTCGGCGGCAGCGCGGCGTATCTCGTTACGAACGTCTGCGGGCAGCCTTTAAGCGGAACGGTTGCGGATACGACCGATCCGTCGCTTTACGCGGATATCGACGAAGGCGAAGTTTTGGTTGCGAAAACGGGCGCGGAATACGTTCTGCCCGTCGCAAACGCGTCGGATATGTTCGACGGCGCATTGCCGATAAAGCGCGAACTGCTTTCGAGCGGCAATGATCCCGTTTTAATCGGCGACAAATTTACGCCGACGGAGGCGGGGACGTACGTTTTAAGACTTTCCGCGCGGGACGGCGCGGGCAATCTTGCCGAAAAAGAATGGGATTTTCTTGTGCAAGACAATCCTTCCGCGCCCGAGGTTTCGTTTGGCGATACGTCGGGACTTAACGGGAAACAAGCGGGCGAAAAAGTGTTTTTGCCGTCGTACACGGCAGACGCTACGCGCCGCACGACTACGAGAACGGAGCTTTTGCGCTTGGCGGACGGCAGAAAGATAACGGTAAACGGCGATTCGTTTACGCCGACGCTTGCCGGGAAATACGCCTATACGGTTTTTGCGACCGATCGCGCGGGCGTTCAAGGTTTCGACAGAGCTGTGTTCGAGGTCGCGGAGAACGCGAACGGGCTGATCGAAGAATGCGAGGCGTATTTGCCCGCCGCGTTTATAGACGGCGTAAGCGTCGTTTTGCCGCGCGTTCCCGTATACGACGTAAAATCGATTTCGGGCGGCAGAGTGTTTGCGTCGCAAACGGTAAAGGTTTACGGTACGGGGGCGAAAGCGTCCGTGTCCGAGAATGTGACCGACTTCCGTTTTACGCCGTCGCGCGAAAAATTCGGCGATCAAGTCAGGGTTGAATATACCATCCACGGTAAGGTCGCAAATATCACGAAGAATTACAACGTACCCGTCAAAGCGGAACCGAAACAGCTCGACGGCTATTTTGCGCTCGACGGACTTAACGTTTCGTATCAAAAGCTGGAGAACTCGACGGCGGCGGATATGCTCTTGACTGCGGACGGAAGCAGTGCAAGCGCAAAAGCGGCGTTTTTGATGCCGCTGTCTGCGCGCAACGCGTCGTTTGCATTCCGTATAAACGCCGCGAAAAACAAATTCGGCGCGATAAAAATGACGTTTGTCGACAGCGAAAACGCGTCGCAAAAGCTGACCGTTGCGCTTTCGGCGCGTGCCGATCGCAATCTGACGACCGTTTTGTGCGGCGGCAAGACGTTCTCGATGGCGGGTTCGCTCGAGGGCAAAACGTTTTCCGCAAACGAAATGCCGCTACAGATCACGTATAACGAAACGAAGCGTACGCTTACCGATCGCGACGGCAACACCGTTTGCGTCGTCGAAAAGTACGACGACGGCACGGCTTTCCTCGGATTTGCAAGCGGGCGAGTATACATGACGGCGGAAATCGAAAACATAACCGGCGCGACCGAAATAACCGCCGTCAGAATAGGCAATCAAGCTTTGTACGGGACGTATAGGTCGTCCGCGCAAGGCGAGAGCGAAATGGTCGATTTTGCGGACTTTATGCCGCCTGCGATCGAATATGCGACGGAAATCGAAATGTACACCGAAAAGGGTTTTGTCAATACATTGCCCGCCGCACGCGGATTCGACGAGCTTTCGGGCGAACTCGACGTGGTTGTTTCGGTAACGTCTCCGTCGGGCGCGGTCGTTTTGGCGGAAACGTCCGCTGCTGTGCCGCACGGGTTTACCGTTACCGAAAAGGGGATATACAAAGTCGACTATACGACGCGCGACAGAGCGAGGAACGTAACGGTGCAAACGTTTTCCGTTCGGATAAGCGATACGTCTGCGCCTACCGTATATCTTTCGTCGTATGACGATATCGAATGTACGGCGGGCAAGCGCGTACAGCTTCCTTACGCGGTGGCGCAAGATAATCTGACGCAAAATCCGACGTTGCGCATACTGGTTTACGGACCTACGTCCGATCCGATTTCTGTAAGCGGCGGCGAATTTGTTCCGCCGACAAAGGGAAAGTATATCGTGCGGTATTGCGCGATTGACGAGGAAGGCAACACGACCGTAAAAGAAGTGCGGCTTACGGCGAAATAATCGGAAAAAGGAGAGAGTATCGTCATGAAAATAAAGAAATTATCGATTTATTTGCTTTGCGTCATTCTTGCGTTCGGCATGACGGCGTGCCGAAACGACGGGCAGACCGGCGACAACGGGAAACCCGTCACGTTTGCGGATACGAATATCGTGCTTGCCGAAAACGGAAACACGCAATATAAAACGGTTGTTCCGAAAAATGCGAGCGAAGCGATACTGTTTGCCGCGCAAGAACTGAACGAATTTTTCGCAAAAGCAACGGGTGCAAGTCTATCGACGGAAGAAGAATCGAGCGTTTCCGATTCGGATAAAGTGATAGCTTTGGGAGAAACGGAATTCAAAAAGAGTAAAAATCTTTCCGTTTCCGAAAAGGAACTGACGGGCGACGGTTATAAAATAGAACGTTACGGCAATGCAGTCGTTATATGCGGCGGAAGCGATTCCGGTACAGCTTACGGTGTATATGAATTTATGAAATATCATTTCGGATTCGAGGTTTACGCCGCAGACGAAATAAAGGTGGAACAGAAAGAAAAGCTGATGCTTAAAGACATCCATCTTACCGACGCGCCCGATTTCGAGGGGCGTATGGTGGACGGTAAAAACGTATTCGACGCCGTGGGGTCGTATCGGATGCGTACGCGTATGTGGAATTCGTCGAGTCCGAGTCTCGATTACGGCGCGGGAAAGGATTTTATCGGCGGCCATTGCCATTCATTTTTTTACTATTTGCCGCGTGAAATTTATAAGCAAGATCATCCCGAATGGTACAAGGAAACCGATAAAGGCGGCACTCTGTGTCTGAGCAACGCGGAATTGAAAGCCGAATTTGTGAAAAATGCGATAAAAGCATTGCAAGATAATCCCGATTCTCCGTATTTGAATATTTCGGAAGAAGACGGATACGTGTGGTGTGATTGTGCGGATTGTTTAGCGGAACAGAATAGGTACACCACGAGCGGTTATTTGATTCGGTTTTGCAACTATGTGATAGGCGAATGCGAAAAGTGGATCGCCGAACATCAGACCGGACGCGAAGTTAAATATCTTACGTTCGCTTATTCCACGGGCTCTATAAATCCGCCGGTAAAAGACGACGGAAAGGGCGGTTTTGCCGCAATCGACGCCTCCGTGGTTCCGCACGAAAAACTTTATATTCGCTTTGCGCCTTTGGATTACTGCTATTCGCACGCGCTTACCGACACGTCTTGCGAAAAGAATAAAATAACGGCGCAATATCTATCGGGGTGGAAAGCGATAACGAACAGATTTATGATTTGGGATTACGATGTCAATTATCATAACTTTTTCATGTTTTTCAACTGCTACGATGCGTTGCAAACCAATCTCAAAAACTATAAGGCAATGGGCGTCGTGAATATCATGCGACAGGATACGTCGGGAGGCGAAGTTTCGAGTATGGACGATCTTAAACTGTATCTTAACACAAAACTCATGTGGGATACGGAGGCGGACGTCAACGAGCTTATCGATGATTTTATGGACAATTTTTATAAAGACGCCGCGCCCTATATGAAAGAGTATTTTTCTTCCGTGCGCGCGTATTTGAAGAACAAGGATTTGTCGGCGGAGCGCGGGTTGCATTATTGCGTTTACGATTACCTTTCGCCTACGCTCCCCACGTCGCAAGTTTGGAGTAAACGCATTTTGGAACAGTCGCTCGAACTGTTCGACAAAGCGTTTGACGCTTATGAGAAGCTGGAGGACAGGGAGCTTGCCGATAAACTCAGACTGCGCGTTTTGCGAGAATCGTATTGCGTTCGATATTTGTTGCTTAAAAACTATGCGGCGTATTATAATATAGACGATACGTATTACGAGGCGGTGGACGAGTTTGAACGCGATACCGCCGTACTGGGCGCGAATATGTTTCGGGAAGGTCAGGTTACGAGCGAATTTATAGATATGCTCAGACGTTAAAAAGGATATGGCAATGAAATACAAAATCGGGTTTTGGAATTATGTCGAGACGGGCGTGTTGGATCCCGAAAAAGCGGTCGAAGATTGGAAAGCGTTGGGAATGAATACGCCGATGTCATTCGAATTCAATCCCGAAAAACACGATAAAAAAGATATGTTGCGCGCCTTAGACGTTTGCGAAAAAAACGGAATGAAAATGATCGTGTGCGATGCGCGAACGACCTTTCGGCGGCTGAAAGAAATCGGAAACGAAAAATTCGAACAAGGCGTAGCGGACGCAAGTCGAGATTTTGCGAGTCATCCCGCGTTTTTCGGGTTTCATATAGGCGACGAGCCGGATAAAGATATGTTTCCGTATGCCGAAGAAGCCTATCGCATAGTCAAAAAAGCTACGCCGAATTCGGCGCCTTTTATCAACTTCTTGCCGTTTTGGGAAGGAGACGATTTTGCCGAGTGTCTTTGTCCCGATCTCGAAAGCTATGCCAAGATGCTCGATCATTTTGTGAAAAATACGGGTGCGGGAATTATCTCGTATGATTGCTATGCGCATTGCGCGTATTTCGAGCGGGAAAAGTATGTGGATATATATTTCAGAAATTTGCGTATGTTCGGAACGGTCGCGCGAAATAACGGTATAGAACTTTTCAACTGTCCCTGTTGCGTCGGCCATTGGATGCTTGTGGTTCCCGACGAAGATTTGCTTCGTTGGCAGATCAATACTTCGGTAACGCACGGCGTTACGGGGCTTATGTACTTTTTTGTTTACGAGCGCACACTGGACGGCAGTTTTCGATTGCCGCCGATCGATTTATTTTGGGAGCGCACGGAAACGTTTCCGCGGCTGTCTCGTCAGAACAGAATATTCAATGCTTTTTTTGCCGAGGCTTTGAGCGGTCTCACGCTGTGCGACATTCGACATTTCGGCACACGCACATACGGCGAATTTTCGCAGTTTGAACCGAATGAAGACATATGCAAAATCGAATTTGCGGTAAATCCCGTACCTATGAGTATTACGACATATAAGGACGTATGCGGCAATAACGTATACGCCGTTGTCAATCTTTCGCAAAACGAGCCGACGGCGGTTTCTTTTAAGTGCGGAAACGGATTCGAACGCTATTCGGCGTTGCACCGTATGGCGCCGGGGCAGCTGATGTTGCTCTCGAAAAGCGGTGAAGGCCATGAATGAGGCAGAGAGCAAAGCGTTTACGTCGATGCGGTGGACGGTTGTGCCCGCAGAATACGCATCGGCATATGTGCGCAAAAAATTCGATTTGTCGATCGTTCCGTCGCATGTAAAACTGTACGTTTGCGGGCTTGGCTTTTTCGAGTTGTATATAAACGGGCAAAAGGTTACGGATGAACTGTACAATCCCGTGTGGAGCGATTATCAAAGACGCAATATTAAAAATGCACTGTATCCGAATTCCGCAGAGTTTTCGCATAGGATCTATTATAGGACGTATTCGGTAGAGCGCTTTTTGGAAAAAGGGAAAAACAGCGTTTGCTTGCTTTTGGGTAACGGCTGGTATCGGCAAAAGGACAGAACGGCGGACGGCGAAATGCAATACGGCGAGAACCTGCGTTACGTGTTCGCGCTGTTCTCCGACGGGCAAGTCGTTGCCGATTCGGTCGAAACGAAATGCCGCATGGGGCATATCGTGCACAACAATATTTTTCACGGGGAAATACAGGACCTTGCGCTTTTGCCGTGCGGGTGGACGAATGAAGGGTTCGACGATTCCGAGTGGAAGACGCTGTTCGCGTCTTACAAAGAAACGTCGGTGCTGAACGAGCAGAAATGTCCGTGCGACGAAGTCTGCGAAACGATTGTTCCGCGACTCATATACGAGAGGGGCGACGGTAAAATTTACGATGTGGGAAAAAATATTTCGGGGTTTGCGACCGTCAAGGCATTTCGGAATGAAATCGACGTTCGGTATGCCGAAGAACTTTCGGAAAGCGGCACTGCGCTTAATACGGATACGTGCGGAGACGAAGATCAGCCGCAACGCAATACGTATTTGAATGCTTTGGGAGCGGAGGGATTGCATCCGATTTTTTGCGTGCACGGTTTCCGATATGCGGAAATTCGCGGAGGCGAGATAGAAAATTTTTCGTTTGTGCACACACGCGCCGAAAGCGTTTCTTCTTTTGCATGTGCCGATCCCGTTTTGAATTGGTATCACGATACTTTCGTGCATACCCAACTTTGCAATATGCATTACGGCGTTCCGTCGGATTGCCCGCACATAGAGCGACTCGGTTATACGGGCGACGGGCAGCTTGCGGTCGACGCCGCTTTGCTTACGCTCGGCGCGAAAGATTTTTATAAAAAGTGGATGCGCGACGTTGCCGATTGCCAAGACGTGAAAACGGGGCACGTGCAACACACCGCGCCTTATTACGGCGGCGGAGGCGGTCCGGGCGGTTGGGGGTGCTCCATAGTGTACGTTCCGTACTCGTACTATCTGTATAGCGGCGACGCGACCGTACTCGAAGAATATTATCCGAATATGTTGCGTTGGCTTGACTGTATGCGTTCGTTTTGCACGAACGGTTTGGTTGTGCGCGAGCTCGAAGGCGGTTGGTGTTTGGGCGATTGGTGTACGCCCGACGACGTGCAGATTGCGGAAGAACTCGTCAACACGTATTTCCTCGTTAAGTCGTTTGATAAAACCGCGCGAATAGCCGAGATATTAGGGAAAACGGCGGATGCGAATACGTTGCGCGCGTTGCGCAAAACGCACGCGGCGGCGTTGCGTGCCAAATATTGTCCGACCGGCGTTTGCGAGCGACCGACGCAAGGCTCGGATGTGTTTTTGGCGGATTTGGGATTGTTAAACCGCGAAGAAATCGGGAAAATCGCAAAACGGTACGATCGTTTCGGCGTGTTCGATACGGGCATTTTCGGAACGGAAATTTTGATAAAATTGCTGCTCGAAAACGGCTATGCGGATACGGCGTTCAAATTGTTGTCCGCCGAAACATATCCGTCGTTCGGCTATATGCGCAAAATGGGCGCGACGACGCTTTGGGAGCGTTTCGACGGTGTCAGGTCGCACAATCATCCGATGTTCGGCGCGGCGGTAAAGCATCTGTATTCGGGTTTTGCGGGTATCACGCAACGCGAGCATACCGCAGGCTATGACGATATCATCATAAAACCCGTCTACGTAAAAGGTCTGTTCCCGCTCAAATGCACGCTTTCCTGCGGAGAAAAACAAATCTCCGTTAGTTATAATGAACACGGCGATACCTTGCAAATTTCCGTTACGCTATCCGCAGTCTCTCGTGCTTGTTTGCGAGCGGGTGAAAAAGAATTTCCGCTTACGCAAGGCGAGAATAATCTATGTGTGCCTATATGCGATTTATTGCCGTTTACAAAACAGACGCATTAGAATTTATTGATGGAATAAAGAAGAAAGGACAAATATATGACAAAAGGCAGAGTAACAATACCCACGGACGAAAGTTTCGTAGAGGGAACAAAAGAAATAGCGATGAAATGGGGCGCGGACGCAGCGCGCGACTGCGACGGTACAAGACTTCCCGCCAATGCCAAAGAATTGGGCAAAGTGTACAACACGTACTTTATCGTGCGCGGCGACAACGCGTGGGCGCGACTTCACCCCGAGGAGGCGCAACGTATCTTTTTGCTGAGCGAGCGGGTTTTAGCGACGGAAAACCGCGTAAAAATACCGTTTATGACCGGCTTTTTGCGCGACCAGTTCGATCCGGACTATACCGAGATTGAGCGTTGGCAAGTGTACGACCGCACCACGGGAGAATGTTTGCCGCGAGAGGCGTGGAACGTAAACGAGAAGAAGCACGAAATAACGGTACAAAACGCCAAAAGAATGCACGAGTATACGGTATCGTTTTTGGCGCGGGTTACCTGGCATCCCGTGCAAGTATACAATTATATCACCAATAATTGGACATGCGAAAAGCAACTGACGTACGATCCCGCATATCCCGCTACCAAAGAGTACATACAAAAGCATATGCGGGAATGGTGCGAGAGTAACCCCGACACCGACGTGGTACGCTTTACCACCTTTTTGTATCAGTTTACGCTCATCTTCAACGAGTACGGCAAGGAAAAGAACGTCGAGTGGTTCGGCTATGCACAAACCGCTAATCCCGTGCTCATCGACGCGTTCGCAAAGGAAACGGGCATACAATTGACGGCGGAAGACTTTATCGATAACGGCTATTACAACAATGCGTTCCGCAGTCCTACAAACAAGTTCAAGAAATGGCAAGACTTTATCGCAAGGTTTGTTTCTAAAACGGTGCGCGAACTCGTGGATATCTGTCACGAGTACGGCAAGGAAGCGATGATGTTCTTGGGCGACGATTGGATCGGCGCCGAACCGTACGGCAAGTATTTCAAGGATATGAATCTTGACGCGGTAGTAGGCAGTGTGGGCGGCGGCGTAACGGTACGTATGTTGTCGGAAATTCCGCACGTAAAGTATCATGAAGGGCGGTTTTTGCCGTACTTCTTTCCCGACACGTTCTTCGATGGGAACGAGCAAGGCGCGGTGGACGAACTCAATAAGAATTGGCTGACGGCGCGGCGTGCGCTTATGCGTAAACCGCTCGACCGTATGGGCTTTGGCGGGTATCTGTCGCTTGCGGCGAAGTTCCCGCAATTCGTCGATCGCGTCACCGAAGTTTGCAACG
>ERZ1643249.1648-NODE-1648-length-22084-cov-4.043806_pt1 | contig 22084 bp, 23 predicted proteins | sample MGYA00579263_ERZ1643249 | MGnify/ENA primary metagenome ERZ1643249 (study PRJEB29033, sample SAMEA4952264) | chicken gut metagenome | biome: Broiler Chicken; feature: Gastrointestinal Tract; material: Caecum | place: Ireland | collected 2018 | study: Broiler... | reverse complement strand
AGACCTACACAAATAGTTCAAATTAGCACATGCTATACAATGGTTCAAATAGTAACAAATTAAATATGACTTGTGCTTTATTTCTTTACTGAAATTAAATCGTATTTAGCATAAAGCATACGACAAGAAATCCAGTTCTAATGGTAAGCGCGTGGCTCGGGCTATTATTGAAATCTATAACGGTAGACTTCAACAGAATCGTCTGCCGCTGGATGCTTTCTTAGTGTAACACCTTTTGTAATAAGAAGGAGGAGATTCAAATGCACAGTAACATCCATTATAGTGTTGGCTCCGAGAAAGGAATAAACATTTGTTCAAAAACAACTTCTTTATTATCTGCCATTATGCGCATGAGGAAAATGCCTAACGCTAAAGTAGAAATTTTTAATAGCGATACACTTTTCTTTCAAAACTTTGAAGAAGCTTTCATTTACCTTTTGCATTTGCCTGATGATAAGATCTTCTATTACTGCCGTCAGGTGTTTGACTGGGATGAGAACGGAGAACACTTTATTCCTCAACAAATTATGCAGCCAATTCGTTGTGAAAAAGAAGAAATATGTGAGCACATGCTTGATTACGCCGAATATGAAACTTTCTACTTGAAACGTGGCAAGAATGAACACCCTTATGAAATCCATTGCGAATCAAACAATAATAGCGAAAAGGGGATCATTTGTTTCTATATGAAATAAATCACTTCTATCTACCCAGACTTATCAAATAAAACGCTATCTATTTTTTGAAAAAGGTTGATTTTGTTTCTTCTTTGTGTTAAGATAAGTCTGGGTAGAGAAAGGAGGATCCCCTATGACAATCCCCGAGTTCACTGCTATGTATATTGATTCTTTAAAGGAACAGGGTCAAACCATTGAGAAAAGTGCTTTGCGAAAGGTTCTACAAATGACGCAAGAAAAGCCGCTTGAATTCTTCACAGAAGAAGATTGGCGGAAATTCTATCAGGAAGGTAAGCGGACTACCATTGAAGTCACCAGACGCAAACGTGCGGTTATTCTCAATTGGTTAACAGCATTGCGTGAACAGGGTTTCTCCTGCCAAGCGGCGTTAGCTTCTTTGCTGAATACCCCGCTTGAAAAAAACCTGATTGAAGACTTTATAAAAGAGTCTTATTTCGGAAGCTTTCAAGAAATGGCAGACGAACTTGATCGGTTCGTCCTTGATAATGAAGGAGGCTATGGAGCTTACATTACTGTGGTGTGTGCTCTTTACCTTGTATGGTTTGGAGTGGATGTCAAGACAGAGCTCTTATCTATCAATTGCCGAGACGTTCAACTTGTTGAAACAGACCATGGAAAGGCTTTGGAGATTACCTTGCTCAGCAGAAAATTGCTTATTAGGAATCCTAAAGCTGTACATTTGATTTATTCTTATGCCAATAGTGTGTCGTTTACAAAAGCTGACGGACGTAATTATACCTTTGCTTCTGTATCACAGCTCCTACGTTCAAACAAAGGGGCGCTGTCAATGAACAACTTAACCTTTAGTATCTCTAAGCTTAATAAGGATGTAAAAGAAAAAGGGGGTGACAAGAAATTCCTTCTTAATTATGTAGCGAAAAGCGCAGTCTATGCCAAAGCCTATGATATCTGTAGAAGATATGGGCTTGTGATCTCCCCTCCTTACCCACAGGGCAGTGCCCGCGATATCATGCAAAGGGTGCTGGAGATTACCGAAAGTTTTGATTTCTATAAGGTCTATAATTACTTCTATTATTGGTGTAAAGTATATCGTTCTATTGACGCATAACATGTCCCCGTGGCGGAATGGGCAGACGCAGCGGACTTAAAATCCGCTGTCTTTTTATGGCGTGTGGGTTCGAGTCCCACCGGGGATACATATAGAGGAGTAGTATAAGGGTAATACAGCAGACTTTGACTCTGTAAATAAAGGTTCGAGTCCTTTCTCCTCTGTATGCTCTTGTGGCGCAGCGGTAGCGCACTTGACTTTTAATCAAGGTGTCGTGGGTTCGATTCCCACCAAGAGCACTATGCCATGGTAGCACAAAGGTAGTGCGCCTGACTTGTAATCAGGAGGTTGAGAGTTCAAATCTCTTCCATGGCTCCATGCCGGCCATTAGCTCAGTTGGTTAGAGCAGTCGCCTCATAAGCGAAAAGTCTTCGGTTCGAGTCCGAGATGGCCGACCACATAACCAAATAAAACACTATTAGGAGGGAGTATGAATTCAATTAAGCTTAATAAACACGGCAACAATGCGGCGATTAAATATCATATTTTAACTGAAGATAAAATGAAAAAAGCTGGCTTCAGAAAAACTAGTACTGGCTGGTATTTTTTTAAGCCATTGGATAAAAGAAGCCGAATTTCATACAATGTATCAATACCATTTGATGAAGATGGACGTATTGATATCCTTGATGAAGATTTTTGTCAGCCCTACGATTATGAATACTTATTGGAAGAAAATCCAAATTTTAGTTTTGCTCAAATGATAAAAGCAGGAGCAGTTTATTATACAATGTTATTGCAACAGCGAGGTATTTTATCTGGCTACACATACGGCGATTATATTTAAGAGGTGAATATATTGTGGCGAGAAGCCCTCCGAGATAATCAAATACAACACTACTAATTTATAGAGGTGGTTTGCCATGAATGTTTTCAAACGCTGGAGACACTGGCTTGGAATTCAGCATTGTTATAAGTCATTAAAGTGTGTCCCTGTTCACGAATTGTGGCAGGGACACACTTTATTTTGCCCCTATTGTGGCAAAATGCTAGCCTTTAAATATTGGCTTAGCGGATCTTGGCAAATCTTTTTTTGTGCCTCTGATCTTCCGTCTGAAATCAAGGGCAAAATATTGTGTTCGGTTCTTGATACTCCCGCACCCTATGATGAGACAAAAGAAATCCTGGATGAACTGTATGAAAAAATCTATGAACCCGTAGAAAACAATGAAGAGGTGGATGAAGAAAATGAGCGAAGTAACAACGAATGTATTGCGTGCTGCGTATAACAATGTAGATTTGGTCGGCGTCCTGAAGTCCAAGGAAGTGGCAGAAGGAACGAACGATAAGGGTGGGTATATCACCATTGACTGTGTGATTGCCACTTCTCCTGAGAGCGAACATAAAGTCAAGATCAGCGCGAACCGTATGACCAAGGCTACCAAGGATAAGCCCTCTGAGGAATCCAATTACTACAAGGGCCTTTGCACTGTGCGCGATTCTTATGTGTCTGTCGCAGACCTGATGAAACAGGGCATGAGCTTTGAAGAAGCTTTCAATCAGGCTGATAAGGTTTCCATTTCTCGTGGCAGCTTGACAAGGAATGAATATTATAATCAGGGTGGTCAGCTTATTTCCCGCGATATGATTCGGGCTTCTGCCTTGAGCCGTGTAAAGCCCGAAGAGTATCATCCCATGGCGCGTTTTGATATTGAGGGTTATATCGAGAAGAAACATGATGAAATGGTTAATGAAGAAGAAACTGGACGCATTTTTCTGGATATGTTGATTCCCGAGTATGGCGGTAAAATCATCCCTATGCGTTTTGTAACTACCAAAGAAGCTGGCAGTTATATCCGGAATCATTATGAAATCGGTAATACTGTCCGCATATATGGCGAACTGATTGACACGGTTCAGAAAACAGAGACGCGCATTGAGGGCTTCATGAAGGAGGAGGTCAAGATGACCACCACACATGTGCATGAATACCTCGTAGATAACGGTTCCCCCGAACCCTATGATGAGGAAAGCAATAATGCATATAAGCGCAATGATATTTTGAATGCCCTGAAGGTACGCGAAACGGAATATCTGCCTAGCTTGCTAGAACGTTCCAAGAATCGCAGCAATCGTCCTGCCGCTTCCGCTGGTTTTGCTGCTGCGAATGCGGGCTTTGCTCTTCCCAACAATAGCTTTGCTCCGCCCCAGAACAAGCCGTTTAGCCTGAGCGACCTGTGAGATAAGAAAGGGAGGAAATAAGTAATGGCCGAGTTGGATATTTTTAAGCCGCAAGTAAGCCGTGTAGCCTATGGTCTGGAGGGTAAGTCCCTTTGTATCTGGGGCCCCAATCGTACTGGCAAAACTTCTGTTAGCTGCCGTCTCCCTAAGCCTGTGGTGCTGTGTATGGAAGATGGTCTAAACGCTATTAACGGCGTTCCTTTCTTTAAAATTCTTGAGTGGTCTACTTTTGTTAAATTTGTCAAGCAGATTACTGATCCGGCAAATCTGGAAAAGGCTAAGGAAATGTATCAGACCATCATCATTGACCAGATTGAATCCATGGCTGATCTGTGTGCTCAGTATATTTGCACGAAGTTCGGTGTTAAGTCTATTGGCGAACAGCTCATCCGTCCTGATGGTAAGATTGACGGTCGTTTCAATGGTTATCGTGAGCTGGATAATGAGAATCGTAAGTGGCTGCGCCGTCTGGTTCTTTCGGGTTTCACGGTCATTTATCTTGGCCATGAAGGCAGCCGTGAGTTTACCGATGAGCAGGGTAATAAGTATACCAAGCTTTGCCCTCGCGGCGACCGACGTATTGTAGATGCTGTCTGTGATGCTGTGGATATTATTGGTTATGTGGCTCCTAATGGCATGGATGAGAATGGCCGGGAAATCAAGTCCTCGCTTTACATGGTCAACACCAAGCGTTTCCTGGCTGGTTCTCGTTTTGATTACCTTTCTCCCTATCTCCCCGTTTTCTCCGCAGAAGCGCTGACCAAGGCGGTAAACGATGCTGTACAGAAGCAGGAAGAAGCAGAAGGATTCCATGCTGTGTCTTTTGAAGAGCAGAAAATTACCAAGGATACCGGCCCCGAGATGACTTATACGGAACTCAAGGAAAGCATTCAGCATGTACTGCGGGCGTTTGTGAATGAAGAGAAGGGCACGGTAGACCCGCGTGTGACTGCTATTATTGAAGAATACCTGGGAAAGGACGGCAAGGTTTCCGCCGCTACGCCTGAACAGATGGAGCAACTGGAAATGATTTACTTCGACCTGAAGCGGCTGGAAGCGCCCGATGAAGAGTATGAGAAGGTTCGCCAGAACATCTTTGAAATTGCGAAGCGTCTTAATGAGGAGAGCCGCATGGAGGAGTATCGCAAGATTGTTAGCGCCCATTTGGGAGAAGGGCACGGTGTGAATGAACTGACTCCCAATCAGAAGGATGTTATGAAGAAGATTCTTGAAGAGCTGCGGAAGCTACATTGATCCAGTGGGGCACGGCGCTGTGCGCCATGCCCCATTATTAAATAAAAGTGAGGGAAATATGGAAATTCTTGAGCAGAAACGAGATGCCTCCTTGCAGAACATGTCCGAGGAAGATCTTCAAAAGATGCTAAATGATTTGAAGTGAATATAAACCGGGGCACTTCAACGTCACGGCTGTTCTTTTTTGAAAGGAGGAGTTTATGGCACGAAGCATATGCGCTTCTTGTAAGCTTCCCTTGGGAGAAGATTGCACATCATGGAAAGGCAAAAAGTATCATGAGGCTTGTTTGAATATTATGAAACAGGCCGTGAGAGCAAAAGATGCTACCAAAGCTTCCAAGTTATCAGATCCGGCTTTAATTGAGCTTACAGCCTACCTTTGTGATAAGTTCCAGCTTGAATCACTCACCCCCTATCTACGTAAACAAATCAAAGACTTTAAAAGTGACAATATATCCTATGAAGATATGCTGCTTGCGCTTCGCTATTTTTATGATTATCAGGGGAAAACCGTCTCTGACAATCAATCCATCGGGATTATTCCCTATATATTGACCCAAGCCAAAGAATTCTCCCGTATAGCCACAGAGGCAAACGCTTATAACAGCCAACATTCCATTCAGCATGATGAAGTAATAGTGCATATTGATCCTAGCAAATGGTCAAATGGGCTTCATTATAAATTAGAAGATCTGTGAGAGGAGAGATGGAATGGTAAAAAATAAAATGGCAGTTATCAATGTGCTATCCAGCATTATCCAGAACCCACTTTTGCTCATGGATGAGCATTACAAACTGTCCCCAGATGATTTCCCGGAAAGATTTCATAAGATTGTTTTTGGCGCTGTTGATCATTTGGCTCACAGCGGAATAAAAGAAATAAACGAAGTGGTCATAGATGATTACCTTACCAACTATCCAAAGCAACATAAAATCTTTGAAGATAATCGCGGGATGGATTATATTGCCAAGGCTATTGAATTAACCAGCCTTGGCAATTTTGAATATTATTATAATTCCTTAAAAAAATGTTCTGCATTGAATGCTCTGGAATCAAAAGGATTCAATATCACTTCTTTTTATAACCCAGATGCAATACACGTAGATGAACAGCAGGCTTTGCAGGAAAGGTTGGACGGATGTACAGTAGAAGATATTCTTTCTAAGTATGAGTTAGACCTTATCGACATTAAGCAGGCATTCGGTACAGAGTCTGCCACTCTGGAATGCCAAGCTGGCGATGGCGCAGAAGAATTGATTGAGCAACTCAAACGAACCCCTGAAATGGGAATGGGATTAAATAGTAAGAAGCTCACAACCATATGCCGGGGGAGACGATTAAAGAAACTGTACATGCGGACTGCTCCTACGGGCGTTGGCAAAACAAGACTTTCCCTTGCAGACGCCTGTTATACAGCGATCCCTAAAATCTATGACCCGGATAAACAGCGATGGATGAAAACGGGGAACGCATCTCCTACGCTTTATATTAGCACAGAGCTGGAGATTGATGAGCTGCAATCCATGATTCTGGCTTATGTGTCCGCTGTGCCAGAAGACCACATCCTGGACGGCAAGTATGAATCGGGAGAGGAAGCGAGAGTGAGAAAAGCCGCAGCCATTCTTAAAGAATCTCCTTTATATCTTGCACAAATCTCTCAGTTTAATGCGGATGATTTGGAAGCGACCATTCGTAAGTACAAACTCAAGCACAATATCATCTTTGTATTCTTTGATTATATCCATACCAGCATTAAGATGCTGGAAGAGATTAGCAGAAAATCACGCGGTGTTAGTCTACGTGAGGACAATGTTCTGGTGATGTTTGCTGATCGAATGAAATCACTGGCAAATAGGCTGAATATTCATATTGACTCCAGCACACAAGCCAATGGTGACTGGAAGGGCGCTGAAGATCCTGATCAATCATTGATCCGAGGGAGTAAAGCAATTGCTGACAAAGTTGATATAGGCATCTGCGTTTTATCGCCTTCACAAAAAGACCTGGCAGCGGTACAGTCTATCCTGGCGCAGCAGGGCCAAGCGTTTATGAAACAGCCTAATCTTGTCTATCATGTCTATAAAGTGCGCCGTGGCAAACTAAATCATGTTAAGGTCTTTGTTCACTTTGATTATGGCACTCTACGCACAACGGATCTCTTTGTAACAGATAAAGACTACAAGCTTTTGAATGTTGCAAACACAACTGTGGAATCCATCTTGGATGAAACAGACATTACTGAACAGGAAGGCATAAGAAATAAGACAGAACTTACAATGTGGTAAGAGCGAAAGGAATGAAAGCAAAAATGAAAAAATTTCTTATATTTTTCTTGATAATCGGTCTATTGTTCATAATGGCTGGTTGTAAATTTAATGGGGCTGATAAAGATATCATCAATGCAACGACTTCTGGAAACAAATTGCAGGAGAACCAGCCAACACCAACAGATATTGATTATTCTCTTGAGCGATATAATTTAATCCGCCGAGCTTATTGGGTTAACGGGCAACGAGAAAAGGCCAATACGCTGATCTGCGAGATTGATAAGCCTCTTGGGTATATTGTTTTATTTACAGAAGGTGGCGGCATTGTAGGGCGATTTGTTGTTGATGGAAAAGTTTCCAGTCTAAATAGCTTTCTTACCCCGGATAGTAAATATTACGGATATGACAACTATGGAAATATATGGTTGCCCGATGTAGATGGCAGCTATGGAGAGAACGATAGTGGCATTTTCTTTTTTACCCCTGATGGTCGTTACATTGAGTGGACTGGTATCTATCTTTACTCTGATATTCCCTTTGAGGTTGATGCCCCTATTATTACAATAAGCGGAGGCAATAGCTGATGGACAGCGCTGATCGTAAAATTTTATTAATTATTTGTGTTGTGATTGGGGTCATTCTGCTTGTAGCGGCTACGCCGCCTGGGCGCTATTTGTGGAACCGATGGTTCTTCAACGTACATAAAGCAAATGATATTACAAATTATGCAACCATAAAGAAGGTTGAAGACACCGCTCGCTCTATGATCTCTTCGTATAATGCAGACGTACTAACATATAATCAGTACAAGAATTATGCGATAGGAACAGAACAGTTTTCATGGGCTGAACAAGCCAAGATGAGAGCCAATAAAACCGCTTCAACATACAACAATTATATTTTAGAAAATTCATTTATATGGGAAGAGAACATTCCAAAGGATATATTGAACGAATTGCCCTATGTTGAATAATAAGACTGGGCGCTAAGGGGGTGATATTATCAATCGCGCCCAAGTTAAACGAGATTTTACAGTTGAACAGATTATTCAACTTGTATTAGCGCTTGGGTCAAGTGATTATCATAAAGATAGTAACGATGAAGCTAAGCCTATTGTCTTTCAAACCATCTGTCATAATCCCAAGCATCAAGGCAACTACAAGCTTTATTATTATCCCGACAACCAGCGCTTTCATTGCTTCACACATTGTGGTGATAGCTTTGACATTTATGAATTAGTGATGCGTTCAAGGCAATGCTCTTTCCTTGAAGCGTTGCGCTTCATGCAAAGCGTTTTACAGGTTGCACTGGAGCAGTATGTGGGGTTTGCCACGCTGGTTTCTTCTGCCGGCGTTTCAGACGATTGGGAGCTACTGAACAAGTATGCCAAGAAAAGTAGCATCGCTCCTGTTGCTCCAAAGCGGATCATTCCACCCAATCTGTTGGAATACTATGCAGATGTTCCTCCAATAGAATGGATGCGGGATGGTATCTCCAAGGAAACCTTACAGAAATACCACATTCACTTTAACATTGCAGATAACGAAGCAATTATTCCGCATTATGATATGGATGGGAATCTGATTGGTATCAGGTCGCGCTCTTTTGATGAGGCAAAAATTGCGGCAGGATGTAAATACATGCCTACTATTTTACAAGGGGAAGACTTCCGACATCCTTTAAGAAACTATTTATATGGGCTGAACTTCGTGAAGGAAGGGGTTCTCAAGTCAAAAAAGATCTGCCTTGTAGAAGCTGAGAAGAGCGCCATGCAGTCTTATACCATGTATAAAGAAGACAGCTTTACTGTTGCTCTGTGTGGTTCCAATATTTCTACTATACAACGCGACATTGTTTTGTCGTTGGGGGTAAAAGAAGTCTTCCTTGCATTGGATAAAGAATACGAAGAAGCTTATACACCAGAAGCAGATCAGTATGCAGACAAGCTTATACGCTTAGCGGGGATGTTTACCCCTTATGTGACCACATGGATTTTATTTGATACACAAGGATTGCTAAGGAAAAAAGATAGCCCAACAGATCGAGGTAGGAAAGTGTTGGAGGAGCTAATGAAAACAAAATTTGAAATTGAAACAAAAAAGGAGGAGTAACCATTGAATAAAGAACAGAGAGTTGAGGTGTTCGCCAAAGAATTATCCTGGATTACAAATTCAGAATTGCGCAATTTTGCAGAACACTGTCTGGCGGAAGTCCCAGACTATTTTTTTACTATCCCGGCGTCTGCATCAGGCAAGCACCATCCGACATACGCACTGGGACAAGGCGGACTGGTACGACATACAAAAGCCGCCATGGGAATATTCCATCAGCTTTGTAAGGCAGACATTGATCTATATTACCTTGCTGACGTTTTTTCAAATGATCTTATAACGCGAGAACAATTAGACGATGAGATCATTGTGGCACTGATGTTTCATGACTGTATGAAGCTGGGGAACACAGACCATACCGTTCATGAACATCCGTTGCTTACCGCTGCTTTTATTGAAAATCAAGCGATCAAGCAGAATGTTCACAACGGAATGGCGATAAGCCGCATAGCATCCTCTATTCGATCTCACATGGGCAAGTGGAGCATTAGCCGATTCTCTTGTTTCATGTTGCCAACCCCAGATGGCGGAGACTGGCAAGCTAAGCTAGTGCATTTATGTGACTACTTAGCTAGTAGGAAATGTATTGAATATAACTTTGGAGCGTTTACAGAATGAATGAAAGCACAAACCCGCGATTCAGTTACACTGCACTTGACACCGATATAAATTGTCCTTTTGCTTTTTATTTAAAATACATCGCGAAGAAAAGGCCAAAAGAACAAACATTGGCGCTTGAGTTCGGCACTCTGCTTCATAAGGTAAGAGAAGAATGTTCTCTTGGTATAATGCATGGGAATTTGGATTATGAGAAATTGAAAGATATTCTTTATATAGGATGGCACGGCAATAATAAATCAAATCCAGATGAGGATGAAGATATCCTTGGCATCAATACCCTTCAGGTAAAATACAAACACGAATGGAATAGGTTAGAAGAAGGCATCCCTTCATATAATAAAAGGGTTGAAAATTTCTTGTCCCACCTATCAGATGAAGAGCATGACCCAGAATGGGACACAATCGGAGCCGAGATGCCCTTTGAAATAAATCATAACGGCGTCACTTTATTTGGTGTAATTGACAAAGTGCGAGGGAAAAAACGCAATTTAGATTCCCTCGGCATTGTGGATTATAAGTCAAGTAAGAAGCCTTATGGTGATGATAAACTAAAGTCTCCGCTTCAGATGTACATCTACTATCTCGCACTAAAAGATAGATTCCCAGAAAAAGAAATCAGTTCTTTCGTTTATGATTTCATTGCTCTTGGCGAACAGCGGTTTGTAGAATCTCCTGGGTGGATCTCAAGAGCTGAGAACAAGTTGTCAAAGATTCTTTTCAAGATAAAACAAAGCAACGAAGAGGGGGTATGGGCACCAAAGCCCTCCCCCCTTTGCTATTGGTGCCCTTACTGTAAAAATAACCCCAATAGTTCTTCAGAATTTAATTTCTACTGTGACTATTACAGCCTATGGCGTCCAAACTCAAAAGTATGGTATACCAACAGGCAATGGCCTCTGGGAGAAAAAGCTGAAGATTATTTAAAGGAGAAAGAGAAAAACAATTTCTGGTTTTGAGGAGGGGACTATATTGATAAAGTATGAAGAAATGCATCCCGGAATGAAAGTTTATTTTGTTCATCACAAGCCCGGTGAAGATCCTTATGTTGATAGCGCCACGATAACAGCCACTAGTTATATCTGTAAGCACCCAGAAACAGGAGAGCCATTATACCCGGCTGTATCCAGTTATAGAAAAGCAAAAATGCTGCTCACATTAAATGAAATGCATCTTACTGAAGAAGATGCTGGACATACAATTGAAGCAAAGGAGAAGTAATATGCCAGGTTATCAAGAAAATCCAGAAGGATACATTGTTTTTGATGATGGCGGCACTTGTCTTATTGCCTATGGGGCTTGTGAAGAATGGTTTCCAACATATGATGAAGCAATAAAAAAGGCAATGAAAATTGTATCAGATAAACTTGAAACGATCAAAGAAGTCTTTGATTGTAATTCTGTTATTGTTTATGAAGGAAGCGAAGACTACCTTCATAAGAGCCACGTAATTCCTCCAGATGGAGAAAGAGTAGTTTTTTATTGGACAAACTATGGAAAAATCTAAACTGAATGTATACCAGAAAGGTATCATATGGCTACAAAAATCATTGAAATCAATGCAGATAATTTTATTTTAAAAGAAATTACAGAAGGCAAGTTATCGTATGCTCCATTGGATAGTTCAGATACACTAAATGTGGAGCGTTCGGCAAGCATAGAACTCACATCGTCAGGAACAATTTCTTTTAATGCGGAGTTAAGCTGTTTTAATTTCGATCTTCTAACGCAGCACCTCAAAGAAGACCCGGGGTATCTTTTACATGGCGATTGCATTTCAATGCTTGATATTTTTGCAGAGGATTCTGTAGATCTGATAGTAACTGATCCTCCTTATCGTACAATTACTGGCGGCGACAAGGATGGAAAAAACTCAAAGCGTCCCCAAGGAATGCTGCATGGGAACAGAAAACTCTTTGCCCATCAGAACAATATTTCTCCACAAGACTGGATGCCTAAATTATATAGGGTTCTTAAACCCAGATCGCATTGTTATATCTTTACGAATGCTTTGAATATGCATGCGATGCTAACCGCCAGCCATAATGCTGGTTTTTCTCTTCATAATATACTTGTTTGGGAAAAGAACAATTGCACTCCCTCTCAGTATTATATGAAGAATTGTGAATATGTCCTGTTTCTACGCAAAGGGAAAGCGAAGTGGATTAATAATATAGGAGATTCTAAAACGGTTCACAAATTTGATAACATTCTAGGCTCAAAATTGCATCCAACTGAGAAGCCTGTTGATCTGTTGCAATATTATATACTGAACAGTTCTTCTCCTGGCGATCTAATACTGGATCCTTTTATGGGCTCGGGGAGTACAGGAAAAGCCGCATTGAAGTGCGGAAGAAAATTTGTTGGAATTGAGATAGACAATAATTACTTTCAAGTTGCTGAAAAACGCATTAAGCAAATAAAGGAGGAATAACCATGGCAAATCTTTATGAAATCAATCAGGCTATTATTGATGCTGTTGATTATGAAACAGGAGAGATTCTGGATCCGGAAGCGCTGGATCAGCTTATTATGGCACGAGATGAGAAGATTGAGAACATTGCCTGTTACATCAAGAATCTCACATCTGATGCCGCAGCGTATAAAGCTGAAAAGGATGCCTTTGCGGAGCGCGAACGGCTGGCTAAAAACAAAGCTGAGCGCCTGCGAGATTATTTATCTGGTTTTTTGAACGGACAGAAGTTCTCTTCTTCTAGGGTATCCATTTCCTTTAGGCGTACCAAGTCCGTTGATATCCCCGATAGTGAACTGTTTATTAAGCAGGCCCGAGAAGATGGGCGCGAGGATCTAATTCGTATGAATCCCGAACCCAACAAGACAGAAATCAAGAAGGCTCTTGAAGCGGGCGAAGATATCCCCGGCGCACAAATCGTTGAGAAACAAAGCATGATTATTAAGTAAGCGGAGGAAATTGTTTTGACTGCATTGGTACAGTTTAACACGTTAGTTGCAAGTATTCAACAAAACGGAAAAGAGTGCGAGGATTCACTTAGAAGAGGATATATTGGTGAGACATGTGAAGCTTCTTTTTATTGCTGTATCAAGCCAGAAACAAGCAAATACGGTTGTTTGATTTTAAGGAAATGTTCCAACAGCAAAACATTGGTAACATCTGTTATTCAGTCAATTACATTGCACAAAGGTATGATGATTGTTGCTACGCTGAACACAATGTATCATTTGATATTGCTTGATAAAGACCAGGAGGAAGCAGCATATGAGTGGATTTCTTCCCATTGTTAAGGGGAAGCCGGTTCAAGGAGATGAGTCAGTTATCGGTTTATTATTCATTATGGATGGCGAACCATATATAGAACTATTGGATGGTGAATATAAAGAGGGCTTGGTAAATATAGAGAAAGATCATTATGGCTTATTCACCAACTGGAAGTCCGACAATGGTGTGCTTCTATTTGAAGGAGACTGGGTGGCGATTACTCAAAAAGAGAACCCCGCTTTAACAAATTGTTTCATTGAAGAAGGCATATATGAGATTGTAAGGATTGCATATAAATTTTATCTTGTGCCCATAGATATGGCAGAAAGTTATATAAAGGCCGCTGAAAATTCTGCTAAGGATAATGAAGCATTTGTGGAGTTTATTTCTCAGGCATACCATGAATTGGAGGATATTCTGGTTCAAGATTGTTATATGGTGTCTTTTATTGGAAGCAAGTACGAACCCATCAGTAAACTCCTTCAATAACCAAAGGAGGATTTATGTTCGCAGAATTACATTGTCATACGGATATGGGCTCTAATACCAGGCTAACTGACACAACAAATAAAGTAGATGCAACAATCCGCCACGCAGTCTCTATGGGGCTGCGTGGCCTTGCTATTACTGACCATGAAGCCTTGTGCGCCCATATCAAGGCGCTTAACACTATCAAGAAGATCAAAGCAAAGCAGGAAGATCTGGACTTTACTTTGATTCTAGGCAATGAGATTTATCTTTGTCATGATACTCCACCTATCCAAATGGACAACGGCAAGATCAAATACGCCATAGAAAGCCCAGAATTCTATCATTTTATTTTATTAGCCAAAGATAAGGAAGGTCACAGACAGCTTCGGAAATTGAGCTCTCGTGCATGGGAAAGAGCCTATACTTACAAGCGCATTGAGCGTGTTCCCACATTTTATAGCGACCTAGAAGAAATTGTGAAGCCTAACCCAGGACATCTTATTGCCAGCACAGCATGTCTTGGAGGAGAGTTTGATAAGCTTATTCTTGCTGATAATGTGGATGGCAGCATTGCATTTGTAAATTGGTGCTGCTCCGTTTTCGGAGAAGAAAACTTTTACATTGAGTTGCAACCCGGGCTGTCAGCAGATCAAATCAAATATAACACTTGGGCTGTTAAGTTCTGCAAATGGTATGGTCTGCCTTGGATTATCACAAACGATGTTCATTATCTTACAGCGGACAAGAGAGTGTTGCATGAAAACTTCCTGCTTTCCCACGAGGAAGAAAGAGAAGTGGGCGAGTTTTATGAAAGCACTTATTTTAAGTCAGAAGAAGAAATGATCACCCGCATGCGAGACTATCTTTCATTAGAAGATATTCTCAGTGGGTTTAAGAACACGATTAAAATTGTAGATGCCTGTAAAAATGCGGGTGATTATGGTCTGTTTCACAGTACAATCATCCCCCAGCGCAAGCTCCCTCCCTTTGAGATTGGAGACGGCTTCGCTCCTTTTTATAACCAGTGCCCCTCTCTTGCTTATTGTTCCACTAGTCCTTATGAGCAAGACAGGTTTTGTTTGGCTGAATGTGAACGAGGAGCCAGAGAGAAGCGTATCCCTTTTACACTTGAATTGGCAAAGCGCATTGATATTGAATTGCAACAAGTTCTTGCAATTTCAGAACAGTTAGGACAGCGAATGACCAGCTACTACAATCTAGTGCAGTTCATTGTGCAGAAAGCATGGCAGGTAAGTCTGGTTGGCAACGGACGAGGATCCGCCTGTGGTTTCATGCTGTGTTATCTAATGGATATAACGCAAGTTGATAGTGTGAAATGGAACCTCCCCTGGTGGCGGCACGCTCATGCGACAAAGATTGAACTGGCAGATATAGACGAGGACTTCAGCCCGTCTAAACGTCCGCTCATTTTTCAGATGATGCGAGACGAGTTTGGAGAAAATAGATGTCTGAACATAATCACCTTCAAGCATGAGACAAGCAAAGCGGCCATTCAAACGGCTGCTCGTGGGCTAGGCATAAACGTAAAGGTGGCAAGAGAAATTTCAGCCCTGGTGCCCATCACACGCGGCAAAGTGTGGAGCATTCAAGAATGTTTGAACGGCAACAAAGAAGAAGGCTGGGCTCCCGTCCCTGGCTTCGCTGACAAAATCAACAGCTATCACCCATTACTACTGGATACTGTGCTTGAGATTGAAGGATTGGTATCAGGGCGCGGCGTTCATGCCAGTGGCTTTTATATCTTTAACTCAGACTATGTGAATCAGAACAGCCTGATGAAAGCCCCCAATGGAACGCGCATCACCTGCTGGGAGATGCACGATTCTGACGAAGCGGGCGCACTAAAAGTAGACTTGTTAGTTACAGATGCCGTACAGAAAATCCAGCTTTGTTTGGGGCTGCTTGCGAACGATGGATATATCCAGGATCAAGGGAGCCTGAAGGCCACCTATGATAAATATCTACATCCCGATGTGCTGGATTATGAAACCAAAGAAATGTGGGAGATGGCTCAACAGGGCAAAATTGTAGACCTCTTCCAGTTTGATAGCGCAGTCGGCTCTGAAGCCATACGCAAGTCTCTGCCTTATAATTTGAAGGAGCTGGCGCTGGCGAACTCTGTGATGCGCCTAATGGCAAATGAAGACATGAATCCTCTGGATCATTATTGTGCGTTAAAGAAAGATATCTCCCTTTGGTATAAGGAGATGCGCGATAGCGGTCTAAATGAAGATGAAATAAAGGTCTTAGAGAAATACCTGCTTACAAACTATGGCTGTTCCATTGAGCAGGAGGACATGCTGGAGCTGGTCATGGATCCGCATATATCTGACTTCACAATGCCCGAGGCTAACAAGCTGAAAAAAGGCGTGTCAAAGAAAATAAAAGAGCTTGTCTCTTCTTGCAAAGAGCTGTATTTGAAAAAAGGGAAAGAAATTCATACATCTTCTGCGATGCTGAATTACGTATGGAAGTATTTGATTCAGCCGCAGCTTGGCTAAAATGTATGGTCAAGTAAAATCTGGTGAACGCAAGCTAAAGCGGTGTGGGAGAAATCCTGCTAACGGCAAAACTCTAAACGCAATGCGCATGACAATGCCGTGCCAAGTCAGCATTAGCTGAAAGGTGTAGAGACTAATTGTACGTCTGAGATTAGCACAGACGGAAGCTCCAGAGAGATGCTTGTGCATTTTAAGAAATAGTCCAATCCCTTTGAAATACTGGGAAACCAGGGGTACATTACGATGCATTTTCCCGCTGTCATACGCTTCCTTATTCCACAACAGCATTGCAGGAAATGAACCTGGCTTATCACTATCCTATTGTTTATTGGCAAACTGCCTGCTTGACAATCAATGCTTCGGCGGACGATTCAAGCGATGAAGGGGGTACAACCAACTACGGGAAAACGGCTACTGCAATTTCCAACATGCAAAATCAAGGAACAGAGGTAGCACTCCCAGAGATCAATACTGCTGATTTTGGATTTAGACCAGACGCCCAGAACAGCAGAATCATCTTTGGATTAAAAGCACTGTGCGGGGTTGGAGATGACGATGTAAATCAAATCATCGCCAATCGCCCATATACATCTCTGCTTGATTTTTGCAATAGAGTGCCACTTCAGAAAACCACAATGATATCTCTTATCAAGGCTGGCAGCTTTGATGAACTGGAGAAGATCCCACGGCATGAGATCATGCGAAAGTATATTCTATGGAGAGCAAAAAAGGACAATCCTAATAAGGAAGTAATTAATATGCGGAATATCAAGAGCGTTTCATCTCTTGGCCTTATTCCTAAAGAGCTTGACTTCCTTGGACGAGTAACAGAATACCGCTCTTATATCAAGAAGTTTCAAGATAAAGATAACTACAAATTAACAGAAGCAATCGCACAAATCTTTTTTGAGAATGAATTATTAGATTCTCTGAAAGAAGGAGAGCACTATCGCTATACAGAGAATCAAGAAATTCTGCTGAACGTAAAAGCTTTTGAGAAATGGTATAAGTCTGCTATTGCCCCTCTTAACGAATGGCTTAAACAGCCTGCCACTCTTGATCTGTACAACAAGGCGGTTGTCGCTAATTATGCAAACACCCTTTGGGATAAATATTGTCAAGGAACATTGTCGCATTGGGAAATGGAAACATTGTCTTTTTACCATGGCCCCCACGAACTTGCTCATGTGAATGTTCAGGAATATGGTATAAGCAATTGGAATGACATTCCCGTTTCTCCAGAAGTAATTGAAATAGCTGAAAATGAAAGTAAAAAAGGTGGGTCTAAAGCAGAGAAGTACAAACTATATAGGGTATGTGGAACCGTGCTGGATAAGAATAAAAACAAACATAGTATCACACTTCTCACAACAGACGGTGTTATTACGGTGAAGTATTATAGCCAGTCTTTTGCTGCCTATGATAAATCCATTCCCTATGAAGAACCAGACGGAACCAAAGGAACAGACGAATCCTGGTTTTCTAGAGGAAATCTCCTATTGCTTACTGGCATACGGAGAGATGATACATTCTTCCCCAAAATTTACTATGATTCCATCTATCGCTTCCATACTTCCCTTATCCGCGAAGTAGCCCCCACAGGTATGCTTGTCTTGGAAAATGAAAGGATGAAATCACAATGAAACCAACTGAAAGAATCGTTTGTGATGTACAGGTAGAGCGGATCCTTTATCCGCGTACAGCATTTTCTCCGGGTGGATTCGCTATTGCCGCCTGTGAAATCACCGATTTGATTGAGGGAGAACCCTATAACCCCACGCACATTGTTATTAAAGGTAAGGTGTTCTCCTTGAATCCTGGCACAAAATATCGTATGACAGGTATTTACTCAATGGAGGAGAAATACGGTTGCTCCTATAAAGTAGAGTCTTTTGAAGAGCATTATAATCTTGATGATGAAGATGATAGAGACAACTACTTAAAGACCATTCTATCCCCTGCTCAATATGAGCTGGTTCATAAAAACTTAAAGAACCCCTTTGAGACAATTCAACAAAGAGATATAGAAACGCTGAAAGACATCAAAGGAGTGGGCAAATCTACTGCACAAAATATTATCAATAAATTTCATGCCCGGCTAGATCAAGCAAAAGCCTTCTCTCGCCTTGGCAAATACGGGTTGTCCGTTGAGGCTATCGCATCTTTGCTAAATAGAGTGTCTTCCGCAGACGAACTGGTTAATATGATTGAAGAGAATCCATATATCATGATTGACACAGTAGACGGAATCGGCTGGGCTAGGGCAGACGCTATTGCTATGAAGAAAGGAATTTCTCCACAAGACCCAAGACGAGTAAAAGCTTATGTTGTTTACTTTATGAACTGTCAAGCAGAGGCTGGGCACACCTGGTGCTATCCCCAGGATTTGTGGGATGCGCTTTCTTACGATCTAAAGTTAGAGGATCAGGAACCATTACGCAAAGCGTTACAAGATCTTTATCAAGATGATAAAATTTGGTGGGGAGATTCAAAAGATAAGATAGCACTCAAATATTTGTACGAACTGGAGTATAAAATCGCAGAAGACCTTCTTCGTCTTGCTTCATCCGAGCCTCTTCAGGTAAGCATTGACCCGGACAAAGCCATTGCTGATATGGAAGAAGAAAGCGGTTGGAAGTTTACAGACGAACAAAAACAGGCCATTCATGGTACGTTGAAAAATAATGTATCCATTATTACAGGCGCTGCTGGTACAGGTAAAAGTAGCGCCGTTAAAGGCGTCCTACAAGTTCTGAAAGGAAAATACTTTGCACAGTGCGCCTTGTCTGGACGAGCCGCTGCAAGATTAACAGAGGTTACGGGCGTTACAGGATCAACCATTCATCGTCTCTTAGGTTATCAACCAGGACTTGGCTTTGCGTATAACCGAAGCAATCCGCTGCCCTATGACATTATTATCCTTGATGAAGTCTCCATGGTAGGCGCAGAAATTTTTGCCAAATTAATTGAAGCTATCCCCACGGGCAGCAAGCTGATTATGCTAGGAGATGATGGACAGCTTGAATCCATTGGACTGTGCAATCTCTTCCGCGATATGCTGGACAGCGGAGTGATCACGGTAGGCCGTCTCACGAAGATTCATCGCCAAGCAGCCAAGTCTGCCATCATTACTCAAAGTATGAAAGTGCGCAATCAAGAACCTCTTTGCGACGCTGATTGGGTTGGTAAAGAAGTGCGTGGAGATCTCAAAGATTTGCTGCTTGAAGTGTACAGTAGCCCTTTGCTGACAAGAGACAATATTGTTGATAACTATAAAGCGCTGATTGAAAGCGGAGTATCTCGCCATAGCATTCAAATTGTTGTTCCGATGAAAACCCGTGGAGATGCTTGCACATTGCGCATTAACAAAGACGTTCAAAATTATATTAATGCAGAGAATCATGACACGTCTATTCTCATTGGCAAGGAAGATGAAAGCACAAGCTATGAACTTCGGCTGAATGACCGAGTAATCTGCACCAAGAACATGTATGACGCAGAACGCCCCCTAAAAGCCGGGGAAGATGAACCTGAACATTGTGCCGTGTACAACGGAGATAGAGGAGTTATTACATTCATAAGCTATGACAAGTCTTTCATAATTATCAAGTTTGATCTGTGGGGAGAGATTGAGATTCCTCGAAGCAAACTCTCTCATATTGAACTAGGCTATGCTCTCTCTTGCCATAAGCTACAAGGATCTGAAGCAGATTTTGTGATTGTTGGTTTTGATATGTCTTCTGCGCGTTTGCTTACAAAAGAATGGCTATACACCGCCATTACTCGTGCAAAGAAATATTGTGTACTTACAGCAGAAAACAGAGCATTAAGATATTGTATCGCAACGAGCAACGTTCCCTATAAGCGTACATTTCTTAGAGAGCTTCTATTGCAGCAGCCATGGAGAAAGAAGGAAGCAGCAAATGAAAATCAGCCATAAAGTGATATCAACCGAACAAACAAAGTCAGAACAAGAGCAGTTCGCCTTGATTGAAGAAACACTTAAAACCATATTGAATTATATAACGGTTCCAGTGTATTGACTCAAGAAGCCGCCGACATTATAATGAAAGTGTCGGCGGCTCTCATTTTAAGGAGGAGAAACCATGCCTTACAACGCTGTCTATGCCCGCCAATCTGCTGACAAGAAAGACAGTATTTCCATTGAGAGCCAAATAGATTTCTGCAAGTATGAACTGAAGGGAGAGGAATATAAAACATACATTGATCGTGGCTATAGCGGAAAAAACACAGAGCGTCCTTCATTCCAGCTTTTGATGGAGGATATTAGGAGACACGAGATCAAGCGAGTGTTCGTCTACAAACTGGACAGAATCAGCCGTTCCATCCTAGACTTCACCAACATGATGAATGAGTTCCAATCCTATGGCGTTGAATTTATTTCATCAACGGAGAAGTTTGATACCAGCACACCTATGGGACGTGCTATGCTGAACATCTGCGTGGTGTTCGCGCAACTTGAGCGCGAGACTATTCAGAAGCGCCTTGTGGACAGCGTTCACGCAAGAATGCTGAAAGGCTTCCGCCTTGGTGGGAAAGTTCCTCTTGGATTCAAGACTTCCCTAGCGAAGATTCATGGTATTACTACTTCCATGTTTACGCCTGATGCGGACACAATCCCTGTTATCAAGAAAATCTTTGAACTGTATGAGAAGCCGGGAATGTCCTATAAGAAAGTCATAGATCAGATAGGAGGGGGCAACGCCCCTGTAACTAGAAACGGACTGGTGTTCCTTCTTATCAACCCAATCTATGTTCAAGCAGACCTAAACGTCTACCGCTTTTTTCAGGCAAGAGGAGTGAATATCATTTCTCCTCCAGAAGAGTTCACCGGGGAGCATGGATGCTATCTATACAAGTCTAAAGAAAGCACCCACTCCGCTCACCTCTTCAAAGGAATGTCTCTGGCAATCGCTCCAAGCGCAGGGATCATCCCATCCTCCCAATGGATTGCCTGTCGCAATAAAATCCTTGCCAATCCTTTATATCAGTCAGGAAGATCCATCAAGTCTTGGTTAGTAGGAAAGATATATTGTGGCAAGTGCGGGGCACGGATGAAAATAGTCAAGAAGAGAACCTACTGCTCTAGCAAGAACAATCAGAAAGGCTGTCAGGGATTAAACCACGGCGTACTGATTGAAGAAGTAGAAGCAGAAGCTTACAAGGTTCTAAAAGAAAAACTCACACCCTTTCTAAATGTGAGCGATGCAGAGCCTGTTGTGTCTCCGGAAGTCAATAAGCTAAAGATAGATCTTGGAAAGGTCGAGCAAGAGATAGACATCTTGATTTCCTCTCTTACACAAGCTACGCCAACCCTGATTGCTTACGCCAACAAGAAGATTGAAGATCTTGATAGGGAGAGACTGATGTTGGAAAGAAGAATCAGAGAGAAGGAAGCAGAAGTCATACCTCAGCAAGACCGAATCACTGTGGCCCACATGCTTGGACAATGGGACGAACTCAGCAATGAAGTAAAGCGCCAGATCGCAAGCACCGTGTTAGACTCTGTTGTGTTCAACGATGATGAACAAGTCGAGTACCGCTGGAAGATTTAACCACTGTTTACCTTTGCTGTATAACACGAAGAAAAGTCAGAGGGGCTGCGGCCCCTCCGACACCTCCTGAAGGTTTTT
>ERZ1643249.1647-NODE-1647-length-22086-cov-16.267033_pt1 | contig 22086 bp, 17 predicted proteins | sample MGYA00579263_ERZ1643249 | MGnify/ENA primary metagenome ERZ1643249 (study PRJEB29033, sample SAMEA4952264) | chicken gut metagenome | biome: Broiler Chicken; feature: Gastrointestinal Tract; material: Caecum | place: Ireland | collected 2018 | study: Broiler... | reverse complement strand
AGGGTGCCCTTTGTGTTTGGTATGAGTACTGTAAAATAACAGGAGTTGAGGGCGGAGACGCGAGCGGGAGCGAGCGGTTTGCCTTGCGGCCGACACGTAAGACGACTGCGAAGGCAAACTGAATAGCGGGTGTCCGCTATTCATCGGGGCGCGCCGCTAAAGGCGCAACTCCTGTTATCCGCACCAAAAACGGAATTGGAGCACGTTTGTGCTCCCTTTTTTGTTGGTATGCGCACTATTCTGCCTCCACTTTTTAAGGGAAGGCGCCGAGCAAGAGCACCGCGAAAGTGAGACGGAAGGGTTTACGCTCTTGCACCTCAGCCATGAAGAAAAAATTTGTTTATGTCCTACCCCTCCTTTACTTCCGTCCCGGCAGCATTAAAGTAATAGCATGGCGCATCTGCCGTTTCCCTTAAGGGAACCCTTGGCAGAGCAGCGCTTCGCTCGCGCGGTCACCGCTTGCACCTTGCACTTTGCGCTCGCTCATCCCGCAATGCTCAAACAGTGGATGACCACTGTTTGAAGAACAGCAATCCCGCCCCTTTACACAAGGGCGACCATATAAAAGAAGCGTGGCGGCAAATATTGCATTTGCCGCCACGCCCCTTGCGTTGGAAAAAAATATAAAGTGAGTTATATAGTATGTGGGCAAGTTAAAATGTTACCTTCCTGCGGGGCACCGGGGAGTTCATTGTAAGGATAAGGCGCCCGCAGGAGGAACATTTGAAGTACACCGCACCGCTTTGTGGTGCGGTGTACCTTTTATTTAACTACCTTGCGGTAATTAATATTTTAAGAAGATTGCTACGCTATTGCTTAAGCAGCATCAGCTTCTGAACCAGTGGTATCCTCTTCAGCAGCCGCCTCTTCATCAGCCTTTACAGCCCAATCATAAGAAGGAAGGTCGCTCTCGGGGATATCGTCACCAGTCTTAGGAGTAACGGATACCATGTACATTTCGCCGCAATCATCGCAGATAGTAGCTACATAGTACGTACGGGTAACAGTGCCGTCTTCAGCGGTGGTATCTACGAACCAGTAGTATTTGCCGTCGCCGGTCCAGATGTCGGGTTCTTCGGGGTCAACGGGTGCAACGGGTGCATCAGCGATGTGGAAGTGGAAATTATCTACCAACTCACGGCTGAGACCGCCTGCAAGAGTTACCTCGTATTTGAACGAATCAGCAACAGAACCAGCACCCAACTTGCCGTTGATATCATCAGCAGTTACGGTGTACTTAACAGTGAAGTTACCATAGCTGTTATGGGTAGGAGCGTTGAAGGATACAAGCGTGAAGGCCTTATTGAGAGTAAGTTTAGCGCCGTCTTTCTCGAAAGGTGAAAGCTCGATCACTGCAGTTTCATTACAATTAGCATTCCTGCATTCGAAAGTCAGAGTGAACTGAAGCGTATTTACATCATCATTCCAGGTATAACCAACATAAGCGAAGTTATGACCGGTTGCCTTAGTAGGACCGCAGATCCAGGTCTGGCACTTAACACAGAAGTAGATATACTTGCCTTCTTCAGTGCAGGAAGCTGCATTGGTGTAGTAAGTATCCTTTGCAAGACCTTCGGTGGCGCCTTCGTATTCGCCTTCAGCCTCGCCAACAGTTACAGAATCCCACTGCATACCCTCGGGAAGGGTGTTGGAAACCTTGCCGGGAACGGTATGAGAATCCCTGATGTGAACAACGATGGGCTTACCGCAAGCATCGCAAGTGAATACGCCGAGACCGCCCTCGCCTGCGCAAGTTAAGTCATAGTTGCCGGAAGGAATGATGCCTTCGGTAACGGCAGGATCATAGAACAGGTCATCATCGATGAGCTGGCCGTTGAGGCTGTGCATAGCCTTGGCGCCTTCAACAACAACAGTTACAACCGCACCGGTTTTAGTGCTTGTGTACTGATAGGTGGTAGTTGCAGGGCTGTCGCAATCGGAAGCGGACTGAGCGATAATCCTTACGCCGTTAGGATCAGTTTCTGCATCGTAAGCGGGGATATCATTCTCCTGGGCAGCTATGTCGTCGCAGTTAGCGCACTTACGCTCGTAATCCCAGTTCTTCTCTGCATCATTATAAACAAGGCTGTCTTTGTAGTCATGGCCAAGTTTGTCAACAGCAACGGTCACAACCTTATCGCAAACATCGCAGAAGAATACTCTTGCGCCGTCTACAGTGCAGGTAGGAGCAACCACATATACTTTGGTATGATCACTATTTGCAGAAGACTGAGCGTTCTCAACGGAATCAGACTCAACTTCTACCACCTTGCCGTCAACCTTAGGCTCGGTATGAGGATAGTACATATTGAGAACTATAGGCTGACCGCAGTCTTCGCAGGTGAATACGCCGTAAACGCCGCCGTTAGACTCGTCGCAAAGCGCACCCTGAGGCTCGTTACCGGAGATCTCGATGTTAGGATAATCGCTTACGCTGTATCTCTTGCTATCGTCGAGCTCGCCGTATTCGGCATGAACGTGAGGAGTTGCAGGAACGACCTGAACTATGGTGAGGCTTTCGCCCTCATATGTACCGGTATAGGTGATGGAACCTTCTTCCTGGCAAGTTGCCTCTACTTTGGTTATAGTGTAATCTTTAAGATTGAAAGTTTCGGTTGCATCGCAGTTCTTGCAATCACGCTTTACAGTGAGGATAGGATCATTGGTGCCGGGTTCCGTACCTTCGGTAGCGGTGTACTCCCATTCATGATCGGGTACGGGAATAACATCTTTAACGGAATCCTGGCAAACCGAGCAGTAGTAGATCTCGTAACCGGTCGTGCCTTCACCATCGCAAGATGCAGCGAAGGTGTATACGTTGCTGCGGTTAGCTTCAACTTTCGCATCTTCAAGACGCTGAGCAGACATGTCGGTTGCATCAGTTTTAACAACTGCATTAGCGGGCTTGGTGTGAGGAACACGGATATTAACAACTATAGGCCTGCCGCAATCGTCGCAGGTAAATACTGCGTAAACGCCTTCACTGGAGCAGGTAGGAGCCTGGCCGTTGTTGCCTGCAAGTTCCATACCCTCGGGAAGGGAATCTACACCGGTATACTCAAGAACTTCGGAAGTGTCGATCGCTTCGCCGTTAAGGTGATGATAACCGCCGGGAAGTTTGCCGTCGAATTCAATGGTAAGGCCGGTCTTTTCATCGGTATAGGTGAAGTGAGCGTCCATCTCCTCGGAGCAGTTAACATCGGTATCGGTTATAGTATATTCATACTTGGAAAGGTTCGCATCAGTAAGCTGAGGAAGCTCAACTACTACCTTCTCGCCGCAAGCATTGCAGAATGCAGTAGCTTTTCCTTTCTCGCTCGCGCTGGGAGCTCTCTCAAGAGTGATCTCATCAACGTCGTGGCCCTTAGGAGCAAGCTCTTCGAACTCAACATAACCGCAGTCGTAGGTGCAAGGATATACTACCCAACCGCCCTCGCAAAGGGTGCTGCCGGGCATAGCTACTTCGAACCTGTAGTTCTCGTGGTCGTAAACGTGCTCGCCGGTTGCAGGAACGATATCGGTCTTTTCGCCGGAAGTTTCGCCGCAGTAAATGCAAGTCTGAATCGTGTAGCCCTCGCTCATGCAAGTAGGAGCTATTACGGTCGATTCATAAACATGGCCAGCGGGAACGTCAACGATCTGAGTCCAGCCGCAATCGTCGCAGACCTCAAGAATCTGACCGCCAACTGAGCAATCCCAATTCTGCGTCAGAACAACGGTCGTTAAGTTTGCGTGCTCGCAAGCTTCGTCGTCACCAGTATCAATGGTGATAGTCTGAGTTTTACCATCGTTGAACACAATAGTGATCGTGTCACCTTCAATGGTAAAATCAACCACAAACTTATCAGGCACAGTGGGTGTTTCGCCGGGCTGGCCGTCTTCGCCCTTAACTAAGCCGAGATCTGCGGAGGAACCATCGCTATAATAAACAATGAGATGTCCTTCGTCGTTGATCTCCATGCGATCAACCGTTACACCGGAACAACCGGCAAGGCTGAACGCAAGGGCAACAGCGCAGCATGCGACGCACAGCAACATAAGCAGCTTAACAAGCAATGACTTTGTTTTCTGTAACATCTTTGTCTTTAAATCTCCTTTATTTTTTAAAAATATTTTAACCTGAATTTAGTGCCTGCCGCGCGGCCGGTTGAGCCAGGGGCAGTTTTGCCTCCGACCGCCGTTAAGCGGAACGGGGCGGCAGCCATTTTTTTGGAAATGACTGCGCGGGCGCGGCATATGCGCACCCGTTTGCGGACCCATAAAGGATCCTAATAACTCAATTATAATTCTCCTTTACAATACCTCCCCGCAAGATTTGTTACGCTTTCGCGCCAAGGAAACCGAAAGCCATAAAGGCTTTGCAGGCAAATGCTGTGCCGAAACGCCGAAACCGCTGCCGCCGCGCGCCGCCGAAGCAATTTAAGGGGAGCTCAAAACCCGATCAAGGGGAGCTACAACCCGGCTTTCGCAAAGCGCAACAGGCAATATGTTCTGACGAAAAAGACAAAACAAGCCCATAAATTTCCTTGTCGCTAATCATTTTATATCATTTAAAGTGGCTTGTCAACTGTTTTTATAAAATTTATTCTTTCATTTTCACCTTGCGCTCACAAGAAGCTCGTTTTTTCCAGGTTTTGGGAACGGACCACAATATGCGCCGTGCGTAAGCGGAACGGCGCATGACCGCAAAACTATCGAGCTCAGAATTCCGCGCGGGGTTGTCGATGTGTTTGACGCCAGAATATCTGTGCGGGTTTGTCGATAAGTTTGACGTCCGAATACTCGCGCGGGTTTGTCGATGTGTTTGGCGTCCGAATACTCGCGTGGGCGCTGCGGTTTTCCGGGCGCTGCGGTTATCCGGGCGCTGCGGTTATCCGGGCGCTGCGGTTTTCCGGGCGCGGGCGCGCGCAGCTCGCGCGCGCCCGCGCACATAATATATACGCGCACATAATATATATAAGATGTGTTCCTGACGGCGATATATAAACCGAATATTTAATTAAAAAAAACGGAGTTTGAACGAAGACGGAATTTTAACGGCGCGGACGCCTTTTATATGTTTCATGCAGCTTTATATATTTTTGCAAGAGTTTACGGCGGCGCAATACGAAGCCGCGCTTTTCCGGCACGGCTCAAACAGAGAGATCTGCATGCGCCGAACCATACAATCCCCGCATTCATACACACGTTTACTGTGGACCACCTTATTCGACTTGCTTTAACATGAATGTAAAAATAACAAGTTTTATTTGCCAATATTGGCTAATTTTACAAGTTTTGTGTGTTGTTTGCCAATCGTCTGAAACCAGCCGTTTCCGCGCGGCAACATACAGCAGCCGCTGCGCATAATGTTGACAATGCGCGCAAAAAGCTTTATAATATTTTAAAGTTAGGCGATATAATATCAGTTAAACTTAACTTTAAATTATTAAATTTCAGGAGAGCGGATAATGATATATACTGTAGGCGAAGCGGCTAAAATGCTGGGCGTAGCGCCTTCGGCTTTAAGGTACTACGACAAGGAAGGATTGCTGCCGTTTGTAGAACGCTCGGGCGGCGGCATGCGAATGTTCAAGGACAGCGACATAGAGTGGCTGAAACTTATCGATTGCCTGAAGGCAACGGGTATGCCCATAAAAGGGATAAAGCAATTTATTGAATGCACTCTGAGGGGCGACGAATCGATAGGCGAGCGGCTGGAAATTTTAAGCGCGCAACGGGGACGCGTGCTCGAACAGATAACGGAACTGGAGCGGCACCTTGAAATGATAGATTACAAGGTGTGGTATTATGAGACGGCGCAAAAAGAGGGCACAACGAGCGTCTTTGAAAAAATGGACGAAAGCGACGTGCCCGAAAGATTCAGAAAATTTTTTAAAAAGTGATTTGCCCGCATACGCGCAAATGCGCATATTATCATATATATACATTTAATTGAACAACTGATACTGCCGCGCCAGCCGCGCGGGCGCGCTTAACTGCGCCCGCGCGGCTTCTATTTATATTCGCTATTTATGAACACTTAATAATGGCTATAATGGCTCTATATAATGCGGCACGCTAATTATGCCGCCTGTCGGCCGACCGCGGCGGCAAATTCAGAAAAAACGGGCAGCCATATGCGCCGTTCACGCAACATATTGGAAATATAAGCGACTAAAAAGCGGAATTTAGGGGAATATTCTTTAGCGGAGGAATTTTTATGAACCCTTTTACCGAAAGATGCAGATCGCTTGAAAACAATTTTTTACCGCTGAAAAAGATGTATCCGAAGAGTTACAGCAAGGAGCACACCTCTCCCTACACCAAAACGCGCGTGATACTCATGAACGGCACCGAGTTTGAATCGGCGTGGTTCATGCACCAATTTGCGCGGCACTGCGACATACCCGAAATAAAGCAGGCGCTGGCCGTGGTGCGCAGGCAGGAGCAACAGCAGCAGAAACGCATAAGCTGCCTAAAGCCGCTGAACGAGAGCATACTCGAGACCACCGTGGGCTATGAACAACTGGCGATAGACCTGACCGCCGCACTCGCCATTCACGAAAAGGACGAAAACAACATAAAGGCGCTCAACTTTGCGCTTTTGGAGGACTTTGACCACCTATACCGCTACGCCAACCTTTTAAAGATGGACAAGGGCATCGACGCGGACATGCTGGTGGGGAAATTTACCGAGATAATGCCCGGGCGCCCCACCATTGCCGAACACCGCTACCCCGCCGACGAAGTAAAGCCGCATATCGACTGCAAGACGGCAGACCTGTACAGCAAGCTGGTGGTGAACACCATTACCGCCGCCGAACAGCAGACCATGAACTATTACATGAACATTGCGCAGTGGTACAAGAACGATTTGGGCAGAAAGCTGTATGCCGAGATAGCCATGATCGAGGAGGCGCATGTCACGCAATATGAGAGCCTTAAAGACCCCAATGCGACGTGGCTGGAGATGTGGGTAATGCACGAATACACCGAGTGCTGGCTGTATTGGTCCATGCACGAGGACGAGAGCGACGAAAATATAAAGCGCATATGGCTGGAACACTTTAAAATGGAGGTTTCGCATTTAAAGGCGGCAGTGGCGCTTTTAAAGAAGTATGAGCAAAAGTCGTATGAAGAGGTTGTGGGCAGCGGCGAGTTCCCCACGCTTTTGAAGCTGGGCTCCAACAAGGAATATATAAGAAAGGTGCTCAAGGAGACCATAATGCTGACAATGAAGGACGAGGGATATTCCGAACTGAACAAGCTCCCCGACGACTACCGCTTTTTCACTTATCAGGAGAAATTTTTATCGGACGGGACAAAGACGCCCTCGCACCTTGTGATAGAAAAGGCGATAAAGACCTTTGGCAAGGACTACCGCTACCAGGACGGCGAGCACCCCGTGAAGAGCCTGAGAGACAGAGAGTGCGACAATGTTGACGTGGCGAGGATAAAGGGCAGTTAAAATATGGCCTTGAAGGCCGTTATTTGCGGCATATATACGGGGCAATTGAAGATTAACGATATTTTTCAAAGCGGCGCGGGCAATTAATTGCCCGCGCCGCTCCCTGTAATTGACAAACCTGCGTTATGTATGATATAAATGATTTGAGAGGTGAAATTATGAACGTGACTTTGAGAAGATGGCGCACGGGCGACGCAGCGGCGCTTGCAAAAATTTTGGGCGAGGGCGATATACACAGGACTATAGCCGATTTACCGCAGCCATATACCGAAAAGACGGCCTTGGACTACATAGCGTTCTGCATTAATGCCGACGTGAATAATTTTTGGAGCTTTGCCATAGAGTGTGACGGCGGGCTTTCCGGGTGCATCTCGGCCGAGCGCGGGAAAAACGTATACCGTCAAAGTGCGGAGATAGGCTATTACATAGCAAAACAGCTGTGGGGCAGGGGAATTGCCACGGCGGCAGTCAAAAATATTACTCAATTTATTTTTGAAAATACAGATATTATCCGCCTTTATTCCGCCGTATTTGCCGAAAATATCGCCTCTATAAAGGTGCTTGAAAAATGCGGATTTGATTTTGAAGGCACGCTTAAAAGCGCCGCAAAAAAATGCGGAAAAATATGCGATTTAAAATTATATTCAAAAATAAAATAATTTTAAATAAATAATTAATTAATATTTATTTTAATTTTAATTGAATTATTTTATATTTATCACAGAACGCACTCCGCCATTAATTTAACGGCAAAGCGGAAGCCGAGTTTGAAATATATTTCAGACTCCTCGGCGTTTACGCCGTCTAAATTTTCGCATAATTTTTCAAAATCCGCAAGTTCGCTGCCGTGCAGTTTATTTTTTAATTTTTCGTACAGGTCGGCAGCGTTGCCTATGCACCTTTTGTGCTCTGCCGCCGGTTTAAAAAACTCCTGCCCTAAAATTCCAAACAAATAATCAATTACTGAATTATCCATATCTGTCACCTCTGTTTATATTATAATGGCCACGATAGTGGACAGTCAAGCAAAAATGACCACAATTGTAGTAAAATTTTTATATGGAAATTTTTGCAGAAAGATTAAAGGAATTGAGGCTGGAGAAAGAACTTACGCAGCGTGAACTTGCAAAACAGACGGGGCTCTCGCGCAGCGCAATTGCCTTTTGGGAACATTGCGAACGCATACCTTCGGCCGAAGCAGTAGTAACGCTTGCCAAATTTTTCGGTGTCAGCGCAGATTACCTTTTAGGCCTCGAGGACTGATTTATTATAGCGACAATCCCCCCTTTACACAAGGGGGCAAGGGTAGGAAGTAAACATAAAAGGGGCGGGCGCAGCAAAGTGCTGCGCCCGCCCCTTTTATTTACACGGAGATCATAAAGTTTAAAGAGATTCGTGAATGGTACGCGAGATAACGTCGTCCTGCTGCTCTTTGGTGAGCTTGTTGAAGTTTACGGCGTAGCCCGATACCCTTACCGTGAGCTGGGGGTACTTTTCGGGGTGGGCCTGCGCGTCGAGCAGTGTTTCGCGGTTGAACACGTTTACGTTTAAGTGGTGTCCGCCGTCCTCTACGTATGCATCTATCATATTCACAAGGTTATCTACTCTGTCAGATTTTTCCATTGTTTGTACTCCTTATATTTTCAATTCTTAATGTTTTTCGATTGAGATTTCTCGAATCCATCGCATAGCAAACGGATTATATGGCCTTACCGCTGATATCGGGATATAGTTAATCATATATATCCCTCAGCCTCACTCACGCAAGTTGCCGTTCGGCAGCTCCCTTTCGCAAGGGAGCCCTTAAACAAAGCAAAAATACGCGTTGGTTGCGGCATATGCGCGGGGCAATTGCCAAAAAATCAGTTTTTGCCGAGCGAGCCGGGGGTCACGGAAAATGTATTTGAAATGCCGTCGCGCGAGTATTCGTAGGGCAGCTTTGCCACCGATTCGAGAGACGCGAGCGCGCCGTTTTTATCGCGGCCGTGCATGGGGTTGGCGCCCGGCGCGAGCGGCTGGCCTGCGCGCCTGCCGTCGGGAGTGTTGCCCGTGTTTTTGCCATATACCACGTTGGATGTTATGGTTAAAACGCTCATCGTGGGCTCGCTGTCGCGGTAGGTGGTGTGGCTCTTTATCTTGGTCATAAAGGTCTTTACCAGCCATACGGCGAGCTGGTCGACGCGGTCGTCGTTGTTGCCGTATTTGGGGTAGTCGCCCTCTATCCTGAAGTCGGTGATGATGCCGTCCTCGTTGCGGATGGGGTAAACCTTTGCATACTTTATTGCCGAGAGCGAATCGGCCGCGCACGAAAGTCCCGCAACGCCCGTTGCGAAGAAGCGGTGCACCTTTGTGTCGTGCAGGGCCATCTCGAGCGCCTCGTAGCAGTATTTATCGTGCATGTAGTGAATGACGTTGAGCGTGTTCACATACAGCCCTGCCAGCCAGCCCATCATCTGTTCGAGCTTTGCCATTACGTCGTCGAAGTCGAGCGCTTCGTCGCCGAGCACGGGCATGAAGCGGGGCGAAACCTGGAGAGGCTTGCCCGTGGCCTTATCCTTTAAGAGCTCGTCCGCGCCGCCGTTGAGGGCGTATAAAAGGCACTTTGCAAGGTTGGCGCGGGCGCCGAAGAACTGCATATCCTTGCCGACGCGCATACAGCTCACGCAGCAGGCTATGCAATAGTCGTCGCCCATCTCAGGCCTCATCAGATCGTCGCTCTCGTACTGAATGGCGGAAGTTGAGATAGATACCTTTGCGCAGTACTTTTTGAAGTTTGAGGGAAGGCGCGTCGACCACAGCACGGTGAGGTTGGGTTCGGGCGCGGGGCCGAGGTTTTCGAGCGTGTGCAGCACGCGGAAGGAGTTCTTTGTAACCAAAGTTCTGCCGTCCACACCCATGCCGCCTATCGATTCGGTCACCCATGTGGGGTCGCCCGAGAAGAGCTCGTTATATTCCTTGATGCGCATGAACTTTACGATGCGCAGCTTCATTATGAACTGGTCGATTATCTCCTGCGCCTCGAGCTCGGTGAGCGCGCCGCGCTTTATGTCGCGCTCGATATAGATATCGAGGAATGTGGAGTTGCGGCCGATCGACATTGCCGCGCCGTTCTGCTCCTTCACCGCGCCGAGATAGCCGAAATAGAGCCACTGCACGGCCTCTTCGGCGTTGGCCGCGGGGCGGGTGATATCCTTGCCGTATTCGGCCGCCATTTTTGCGAGATTTCTGAGCGCCTTGATCTGCTCGGATATCTCCTCTCTGTCGCGCACCTTGTCGGGCGTCATGTCGCCGTTTAAGTTGAGCTTATCGCGCTCTTTGCAGGCGACGAGGTAGTCGGTGCCATACAGCGCCACGCGGCGGTAGTCGCCCACTATCCTGCCGCGGCCATAGGTGTCGGGCAAACCGGTGAGTATGTGCGCGCGGCGGGCAAGGCGCATTTCGGGGGTGTATACGTCATACACGCCGTCGTTGTGCGTCTTGCGGTATTTTGTGAATATCTCCTTCACCCCGGGATCTATCTCGTAGCCGTACATATTGAGCGCCTGCTCGGCCATCTTTATACCGCCGAAGGGCTGCAAAGAACGCTTGAAGGGCTCGTCGGTCTGCAGGCCGACTATCTTTTCGAGATCCTTATCTATATAACCCGCGCCGTGGGAGGTGAGTGTGGAGACTATGGAGGTATCGGCTTTTAAAACGCCGCCCGCCTCGCGCTCCTTTTTTGAAAGCTCCAAAATATCGTCCCACAACTTCTTTGTGGCTTCGGTTGCGGGGGCGAGAAAGCTGTCGTCGCCCTCGTACGGGGTGTAGTTACGCTGAATGAAGTCGCGCACGTTTACCTCGTCGTCGCTCCACTTGCCGGGTACAAAGCCCTCCCACTCGGGGTGAGCTGCAAATTTTTCATTTGACATTGCTATGCTCCTGTAACTTATTTTCTATCCAGATTTCGAGTATTTCCTGCGGTTGATAGCCGCGGCAACTTGCAAAGGGCGCGCCGTCCGCGACAATATACAGCGAGGGGGCGGCGGAAACCTGCCACTTTGTTACAAGCTCTTCCGCCTCGCCTGCATCGAAATAATAAAAGGGTATGTTAAACTTTTTTGCCGCCTCGCGGGCCTCGGGCATGAGGGCATGACAACCTGCACACGCCTCGCCGCCTATCTCCACAAGGCAGATTCTATCGTCAATTTTATCTGTCATAATTTTCCTTGAAGCCGCAAATAAATCGCATTAGTTGCGGCATATGTGCGGGGCAATTTGAAATTATGAAAAAAATCAGATCGCCCCGAGTATTGCCCTTGCGTTATCTATCCGCTCCTTTTCGGGCGGTTTTACGCCCGCGAGGGGATAGTCAATTCCAAGGTTTTTATACTTGACCTCGCCCATGGTGTGGTAGGGAAGCACCTCCACCCGCTTCACAGTACTCAGCGTATCGATAAACGCGCGCGTGGCGCGCAAATATTCGTCGTTGTCGGTGATGCCGGGCACGAGCACATGGCGTATCCATATATCCTTGCCGTTATCCGATAAGAATTTTGCAAACGCGAGCTCGTTTCCGTTATCCGAACCGGTAAGCTTTTCGCACTCCTGAGGGTCGATATGCTTTATGTCTAAAAGGAAGAGATCGGCATACTTTAACAGCTCTGCATGTTTTTGCACGCTTGCCGCGCTCTGCGGGTTGAATGTTATGCCTGAAGTATCGACGGCGCAATGCACGCCCTCTCCCTTTAAAATTTTAAAAAGTTCGGTCACAAAGTCTATCTGTATGAGCGGCTCGCCGCCCGATATGGTGACTCCGCCTCCCCCGCGCCAGTACTTTTTGTAGCGCAGGGCGTTTTGCGCAACCTCTTCGGCGGAACACAACGCGCCCCCGCACGACGACCAGCTATCGGGATTGTGGCAGTATTTGCAGCGAAGCGGACAGCCCTGCATGAAGATTACGAACCTTATACCCGGGCCGTCGACGGTGCCGAAACTTTCAAATGAGTGAATCCTTCCTTCCATATACTGCCAGACCTTAAAAATTCTTTCGCCATAACCGCTTGGAAGAGCGCAAATGCGCTGCAAAGGGGTAAAAAAAGGGCGGTCACATATACCCGCGCAACGCAATGCGCCCTGCGGTATGCCAACTGCCCAGACGAACGACAAAAAACCTTACGCGCCGCCGTTCCCCTGCGGTTTGTTCCGCAAATTCGTCAGTTACGGCGGGCTCTTTACTACTGATACGATTATATCAGCAGTATACGCACAATGTCAAGAGTTTTTCCGTATTTTGTTTTGTAAAATTTTAGCAACACAATATATTGTGGTGGCGAGAGCAATACCCACAAGCGGGATAGGAATTAAAAGAGGGCCGCGAGAGGGCGCCAAATCTGCGCCCTCTCGCGGCGATATAAAAACTTAAACGGTAAATTCGCCCTCTTTGAATTTAGTTAAAAACTGTGCAATGAGCTCGTTTGCCTGCCGCGCAGCTTTACCCTTCCACATGAGCGAAAAGCAATGGTTGTCTTTCAGGCGCACGGAGGAGAACTCTGAAAAGGGCACGCCGCAGTTTTTGAGCGCGGACAACAGCGCCGTGTGCTGGTCTTTACACAGGATATCGCGGCAGGAATATATGACGAGGCTGGGCGGGAACCCGGGCGTGACCAGCGAGGGGACGTTGCACAGCTCCTTCCACTTATATTTTTCGATATCCTCAGGTCCTCCGCCCGTCGTATCCTCGAACACATGCCTGCCGAGGCTGAATATCATCTTTTTTGTGGCGAGCATGTGCATATCGTACACGCCGCAGTTGAGTATGGCCGCGCCGAACTTAAGGGTCGTGCTCACGCCGAGCTTTTGCTGAATGTCGGGCTCGTTGCAGATGCAGGCGAGCGCCGAGGCATAGTAGGCGCCAGCGCTGTCGCCCGCGACGACAATGCGCGAAAGATCGAGCCCGTATTTTTGCGCATTCTGCGAAACGAAGTTGAGCGCCGCGGCTATCTGCCGGTGCTGCGCGGGGAACTTGCATTCGGGCGCAAGGCCGTAGTTTACATTGACAACGGCGTAGCCCAAAGTTGCAAGCCAGCGAGAAAGGGAGCGGCGGTGGAACTTGTCGCCCGCCTCGAACCCGCCTCCGTGCAGATAGAATATGACGGGCAGCTTTGCAAAATATCTTTCGACTTCGTATTCATTCCGGGTACCGTCCCCGAAGCCCGGCCTGTATATATCGAGCTTACAGATTTCGGGATCGGAATGGCTGTAGACTATATCCGAAAAGATATCAAATTTTACGCCCCCGAACTTTGTGCACCGCCGTCTGTTCTGGCGAGGCTCATATAAAAAATCGATCGCCTTAAAAAACAGATTGTGAAAGCTCATATCCCCTCTCATTTGTAAAATTGCGCATATGCCGCACGCATCTATATATTAGCATAACTATTGTGCAGTGTAAACAGTTTTATAAAAATAAACGGCGGGCGAACGAAAGGGAGCGGGGCGGAAGTTGAAACTTCCGCCCCGCTACCTTTATTAAATCTTGCGGGCAAATATTGCATTTGCCTTATTCTGTTATTATTCCACGGCCTTGTTTTTGGCGCTGAAGGCAAACTCGCCCTCGCCGCCCAGATCGACGGTGACGCACTCGCCCGGACGAACGTGACCCGCAAGGATCTCGTCGGAGAGTTTATCCTCTATTCGTTTCTGCACGACCCTCTTCATCGGCCTTGCGCCGTATTCCTCGGAATATCCCTCCTCCAGAAGTTTATCCATGGCGGCGGGAGTTATTCTGAGCGACACGTTTTTAAGTTTGAGCTTGTTTGCAAGTCCCTCGATTATCTTTTCACAGATCCTGCCCTGCTCTTCCTTGGTGAGTTTGCGGAAGATTATTATGTCGTCGAGCCTGTTCAAAAATTCCGGCTTGAACTGCTCGCGCAGCGCGTCCATGATATTTTCGCGCATGTCGACGTAGCCGTCGTCCTCCTCCGAACGGAAGCCGAAGTTGGACATCTTTTTGATCTGGCTGGCACCGACGTTGGACGTCATGATTATTATGGTATTTTTGAAGTTTATCACCCTACCCTTGCTGTCGGTAAGCCTGCCGTCGTCGAGGATCTGCAGGAGGATATTGAACACGTCGGGGTGAGCCTTTTCGATCTCGTCGAAGAGCACGACGGAATAGGGCTTGCGCCTTATCTTTTCGGTGAGCTGGCCGCCGTTGTTGTCGTCGTACCCGACATATCCCGGGGGCGCGCCGATGAGCTTGGAGACGGTGTGCTTTTCCATGAACTCCGACATATCCAGCCTTACCATCAGCTTTTCGTCGCCGAACATGCACTCTGCGAGCGCCTTGGCAAGGTCGGTCTTGCCCACGCCCGTGGGGCCGACAAATATGAAGGAGCCTATCGGCTTGTTAGGCTCATTCAGCCCCGCTCTTGCCCTGCGGATGGCGCGGGCGACGGCGGAGACGGCCTCGTCCTGGCCGATTATGCGCTTGTGCAGGTTCTCCTCCAGATGCAGCAGCTTTTCGCTCTCCTGCTCTGTGAGCTTGGTGACGGGCACGCCCGTCCAACCGCTGACGATATCGGCAATCTCCTCCGAGCCTATGCTTGCAGCGTTGGTATTGGCGCCGCCCTTCCAGTCTTTCTTTGCGGCGTTTATCTCCTGCTGGACGGCGTTTATCTCCTCTACCAGCTTCTGCGCCTGCGAATAATTTTCGTCCTTTGCGGCCTTTGTCTTTTCCTGCGTGAGCCTCTTTAACTTATCCTCCAGCTCCTTTACGGCGGCGGGGGTGTTGTAACTGTTGAGGCGGGCGCGGGATGCGGCCTCGTCGATAAGGTCGATAGCCTTATCGGGCAGATACCTGTCGGTTATATACCTGTCAGAGAGCGTTGCGGCGGCAATTATCGCCTCATCGGTTATGACTACCTTGTGGTGGGCCTCATACTTGTCGCGCAGACCGCGAAGTATCTCAACCGTGTCTTCAACAGAAGGTTCGTCCACCTGAACCGGGGTGAAGCGGCGTTCCAAAGCCGCGTCCTTTTCAATATACTTGCGGTACTCCTCGAGCGTAGTCGCACCTATCGTCTGAAGTTCGCCGCGGGCAAGCATGGGCTTTAAGATATTGGCCGCATCCATGTTGCCGTCGCTGGTGGAACCTGCCCCCACAAGCTGATGGATTTCATCTATGAACAAGATCACGTTGCCGTTGGTCTTTATCTCGTTTATGGCGTTTTTGAGCCTCTCCTCGAAGTCGCCGCGGTATTTGGAGCCGGCTACCATGCTTGCAAGGTCGAGGGAGAACACTATTTTATTCTTCAAAAGGTCGGGCACCTGGTTGTTTACTATCGCCTGGGCGAGGCCCTCCACCACCGCAGATTTGCCGACGCCCGGCTCGCCTATGAGCACGGGATTATTTTTGGTGCGGCGCGAGAGTACCTGAATTATCTTGTCTATCTCCTTTTTGCGGCCGATGACGGGATCGATCTTGCCCTCGCGCGCCTTCTGCGTGAGGTTTGTACCGTATTTTTCTATCTCGCCTCCCAAAGCATCGCTCTTGCCCTGGCCGCGCTGTGAGGCGCGGGGCTTCTCTGCATTGTTTATCACCCTGAAAAAGGTGGTAAAAGAGCCTATGCCGTCGTCTGTGCTCTCCTCGTCGCCGAGGCCCTCCTGCAGGACAACTTCGAGCTTGGCCGCAAGGCGGGTAACGTTTATGCCGAGGGCTTCAAAAATTTTCACCGCGAGGCAGGAAGGTTCGCTCATTACGGCGTAGAGCATATGCTCGGTGCCGGCAAGCGCCTCTTCGCCGCCCATGCGCACGGCTATCTCTATCGACTGCATGAGCATATGCTTCGTGCGGGGGGTGAAGCCCTTTATGTTGGAGTTGTGGTCTATCGAGTGTGCGAAATACGCGCGGAACGCGGGTTCCTCCACTCCGCACATATTCATAACCTTGCACGCCGTACATTCGGGCGTGTTGAGCATGGCGAACACTATGTGCTCGCTGCCTATATAACTGCTGCCGTATAATGCGGCGGCACTTTCGGCCTTATCTATCACTTCAAGAAGATTGGATGTGAATTTGCCGTAGTCTTCCATATTTTTTCCTCCTTTTACGCGCGCCGCACGGCGGGCGCATATATCGCAGCCAGCGCGCCGAGCGCGCAAAATTATTTTACATCATGCAGACGCGGCCAGCGCGTCAGTTAAACGCCTATTTAACGCCGGCAAGCTTTTTTATGCGCGACGACACGTATTCGGCGCGGTAAACGTCGCGCTCGCCCGCCGAAAGCGTTCTTCCCGCCGCGCGGTTTATGTTATAGGGCTGCATGGCAACTATCAGATCGTCGACGGCAGACACGTCGGAGATCGGAATATAACCAAGACAGGCGCCCAGCTTCACGTCGGAAGCAAGCGACGCAAGTTCGCCCGAGGAGAGCACGACGCAGTTGGTTATTACGCCGTATGCGCGCATGCACTTATCCTTTACGGCAAGGCGTGACTGTCCGCGCTTGAGCCTGTCCCTCTCCGCATTTTCAAGTGAGCGCACTTTGCGCGCTACCTCATCCACCTGAGAGAGTATCTCCTCTTCGGAGACGCCTAAAGTCACCTCGTTGCTGACCTGGTACATATAGCCCTCAGCCTCGCTGCCCTCGCCGTACATTCCGCGCACGGTGAGGCCCAGGCGTGAGATGGAGCGCACCACCTCGCGCATGCTGCCGTTAATTGTAAGGGCAGGCAGAAAAAGCATCACCGAGGCGCGCAGACCCGTACCCAGATTTGTGGGGCAGGCCGTCAGATATCCGAGTTGCTCATCGTAGGCAAACTTTATCGATCGGCCTATTTTACTGTCTATCTCAGATATCTTATCGTACGCCCTGCCGAGCTGAAGGCCCTTTATTATGCACTGCTCGCGCAAGTGGTCCTCCTCGTTTATCATTACAGACACGCTGTGATCCTCGTTGATGAGCGCCGCGCCGTAGCGCTTTCGCTCTATGAGGGCGGGACTTATGAGGTGATTCTCCTTTAAAAAGTTGGCCTCCCAATCGGATATGCCGTCCATGTAATAGAGTTTGAAGTCGTCAAGACGGTTGAGGCCGGAAGAAACCAACCTGATTATCTCTTTGGCCTGTTTTTCGTCCTTTAAATGCGAAGGGAAAGGATAGCCCTCCAAATTACGCGCAAGGCGTATTCGGGTGGATACCAAAGTCCCGTCGTTTATCTGGCTCATTGTCCCGCCTCCCCGCTTTCAGTCATGCGCTTGCGCACTTCGGAAATTTTAAGATTTATGCGCTGAGCATCGGCATACCGTCTTTCGCGCACGGCGAGTTCAAGCTCCTCCTGCAGGCGGGAAAGTTTGCGCGTGAGGTCCTGTTCGCGGGCATCCTGGCCGACCTTGCCCACATGCACCACCCTGCCCTGTATGCGTTCGATATAGGGCATGAGCTCCTCTTTGAACACATCGTAACACGAGGCACAGCCTAAAAGCCCTGTGCGCTCGAAATCCGAATAGACCGTACCGCAGACGGGACAGATACGGGCGTGCCTTTTTGCAGGCTGGCCGAATAGCCCCGCGAGGATATCGTTGTTGACAGCCGAACTGAACGAACCGAACATCTCGGTGTAGCACTCGCGGCAGAGATTGTAGCCGATCTTTTTGCCGTTTATCTCTTCGACACAGCTTACCGTGGCCTGATTCTTTTTACAGCGCTGGCAGAGCATATCAGTTTACAACCTCCTTTAAACGCGTGCGACATTATAATACAATATAATTATAATACATAATTGCGATATGTAAACACAAAGTTTTTTGCGCAGGGCGCTTTTTTTGTAGTTTTTGCCGACGCTTTGCATGTATTTTTTAATTATAACACAACTAAAGCGCAATTTACGCCGTTGCAGGCGCAATGTAACATACATTTACCCCTTTTGTAAAATGTTTGAACTTGAATTTGCGGGCGCGGCACTATATAATAAAATAAAAAAAGGGGGCAAAGCCATGAAAGACGATATGGACGAAAGGACGGCAGCGCCGCCCGGGGAAAAGTACAAATTGAGCAAAAAGGCACACAGCTTTTTGCCATACTGGGGCATCATTGCCGAGGCGGCATGCGTGCCGCTGTTTTTGCTGGGCTGGCTTATATTCGGCATTGGGCCTGATTTTTTATCACTGCTCGCCATGCTGCTCGTAATTGCGGCAATATGCGCACCAATATTCGGCATGGCGGCAGGCATCGCCACGCTTGCGCGAGGCAGAAAGAACTGCAGCACGGGCGGGTTTGTTGTGGCGATAATCGATATAATTATCCCCCCGCTTGCCGTGATCGTAATAATTCTGCTGTTCAGTCTTGACGTGATAGTCATATCGCTGATGTGAGGTGCGGATATGAGCGTTAAATTGAAGCATGCCCTTATATTATGCGCGCGAATTTTGGGCACCGCGGCGGCATTTGCCGTTGCCGCCGTAGTTTTGAACGAATTTGACTACTTTACGCAATGGTCGCAGGTAGACAACGTTATCGGCGCGCTGCCCATATCCTTTGCCCTGCTGTTTGCGGGCGGGTGCACGGCGTTGATATGGATGAAATACAGCAAAAAGAGCGCGCCCTTTGCCATAGTTTTAGCCGTGTTTGTTGCGCTGACAGCCATATTATACCCCAACGCCCTGCGCGGAAACTGGTGGATAGACTACGGATACAGCACCGAGGGCGACAGCCCCGACATAAGCGTGTACGAGCCGTTCAAGGAAGGTACGCTGACGGCGAGTTTAAACGAGGAGGCCACCCTGCATTTGGAGGGCGACCTGCCCGTACTCGACGGGGCGATTGCGCTGTACCCCATGTATGCGGCGTTTGCGCAGGCCGTGTATGAGGAGAGCGACTATTCGCCCGACGTGGTGCGCTGCAACAACACGAAAGTTGCGTATGAGGACATAATCTCGGGCGAGGCCGACATAGTGTTCTGCGCTGCGCCCTCGGCAAGCCAGCGCGCGGCGGCAGAAGAGGCTGGCGTGGAGCTGAATTTAACGCCCATTGCAAAGGAGGCGTTTGTGTTCATAGTGGGCGCAAGCAACCCCATAGAAAACCTGACCACACAGCAGATATACAACATATACACGGGCAAGACGGCAATGTGGCGCACGCTCGGCTGGGAGGAAGGCGGGCAGATAATAGCCTTCCGCCGCCCGGAAGTTTCGGGCAGCGAAGCGGGACTGAACAACATAGTAATGAAGGACTTACCCGTGCTCGCGCCGCAGCCGCTGCCAAGCTGGGCGATAGACGGCAGCAACAGCCTTATGCAGCAGGTTTCGGTATGGCACGACGGCGTGCAGCCCGCGCTTGGGTATTCCTATCGCTACTTTGCGCAGACCATGTACCCCAACCAGGACACAAAACTGCTCTCCACAGACGGATATGCGCCCACCGACGAAAATATACGAAGCGGAAACTACCCGTTTATCGCGGAGGTCTACGCCGTGACCAACGGCGAGCCCGAGAGCGTGATCGCCGAATTTATAGACTGGATACTCTCCCCGCAGGGGCAGTACCTGATAGAGCAGACGGGCTATGCGCCAATTAATTAAATTTAAAAAAACATGCTGAGCGGTGCGCGCCTGTAAACTAAAGGCGCGCACCGCACTTTTTAAAAATTTTTTACACAATGTGCACATTTTATCGCTCTTAAAATATTGATTATCGCGTTTTTTTGTGGTATAATCGCTTACGGAAAACAAGCGGCGGAAATTTCGTAAGGTTTTGGCGCCGCGGCGAATTTTTAAACGGAGGAACACAAAATGCAATATTCAAAAGACGTTGAAAATATGATTTGTGTTGCCAAGGGCGTGTCGGGCAGGTTCGAACACGGTCCCGCCCCCATTCCCGAAGAAGGACAGTGGATTCAGGCAAAGGAAATCAAGGATATCAAAGGTCTTACCCACGGCGTGGGCTGGTGCGCTCCCCAGCAGGGCGCCTGCAAACTTACGCTCAACGTTAAAGACGGCGTTATTCAGGAGGCGCTCGTTGAAACCATCGGCTGCTCGGGCATGACCCATTCCGCCGCCATGGCCGCAGAAATACTTCCCGGCAAGACCATACTTGAAGCGCTGAACACCGACCTCGTTTGCGACGCGATAAACACCGCCATGCGCGAACTGTTCCTGCAGATAGTTTACGGCAGGACGCAGTCTGCCTTCTCCGATGACGGCCTCGTTATAGGCGCGGGCCTTGAGGACCTGGGCAAGGGGCTCCGCTCGCAGGTGGGCACCATGTACGGCACCAAGCTCAAGGGCGTCAGATACCTTGAGATGGCAGAGGGCTACGTGCTTTCGATAGCGCTCGATAAGAACAACGAAGTTTGCGGCTACAAGTTCGTTTCGCTCGGCAAGATGACCGACTTTATAAAGAAGGGTCTTACCCCCAACGAAGCATATGAGAAATCTATCGGCACCTACGGCAGATACACCAAGGAGCAGGGCGCCGTTAAGCATATCGACCCCAGAACGGACAAGGAGGTTGACTAACAATGGCACTTTTTGAAGGATATGAGAGAAGGGAAGCAAAGATCCTTGCCACTTTGAAAGAGTACGGCATAAACAGCATAGAGAAATGCAAAGACATCTGCCTTTCCAAGGGCGTCGACTGCGACAAGATCGTGCGCGGCACCCAGCCCATCTGCTTTGAAAACGCCGTTTGGGCGTACACCGTGGGCGCTGCGATAGCAATCAAGAAGGGCTGCGTAAAGGCGGCCGACGCGGCGGCAGCCATAGGCATAGGCCTTCAGAGCTTCTGCATACCCGGCTCGGTTGCTGAGAACAGGAAAGTAGGTCTCGGCCACGGCAACCTCGGCGCGATGCTTCTGCACGAAGACACCGACTGTTTCTGCTTCCTTGCAGGTCACGAATCGTTCGCGGCAGCAGAGGGCGCGATAAAGATCGCGGAAAACGCAAATAAGGTGCGCGTAAAGCCCCTGCGCGTAATATTAAACGGCCTGGGCAAGGACGCCGCATATATTATCTCCAGGATAAACGGCTTCACCTATGTGAGGACGCAGTTTGACCCCTACACCGAAACCGTTAAGGTTACCGACAGCGTTGCCTTCTCCGAGGGCAGCCGCGCAAAGGTAAAGTGCTACGGCGCAGACTCCGTTCCCGAAGGCGTTGCCATAATGCAGCTTGAGAACGTTTCCGTATCTATTACGGGCAACAGCACCAACCCCACCCGCTTCCAGCACCCCGTTGCAGGCACCTACAAAAAATGGTGCATCGAAAACGGCAGAAAATACTTCTCCGTTGCCTCCGGCGGCGGCACGGGCAGGACGCTGCACCCCGACAACATGGCGGCAGGCCCCGCAAGCTACGGCATGACCGACACGATGGGCAGAATGCACTCCGACGCGCAGTTCGCAGGTTCCTCCTCCGTTCCCGCGCACGTTGAAATGATGGGTCTCATCGGCATGGGCAACAACCCCATGGTCGGTGCTACGGTTGCCGTTGCAGTTGCCGTTCAGGAAGGCATGAGCAAGTAAGACACACAAGATACTGTGTTTTAACTCAATTAAATAACAAAATAAAGTGGTTTTGGAAATTTTCCAAAACCACTTTTCTTGTTAAAGTGAATTATACTATTAAGTGCAACAGATAAAGAATAAAAAAGCAGTTCATACAA
>ERZ1643249.1646-NODE-1646-length-22098-cov-8.808420_pt1 | contig 22098 bp, 18 predicted proteins | sample MGYA00579263_ERZ1643249 | MGnify/ENA primary metagenome ERZ1643249 (study PRJEB29033, sample SAMEA4952264) | chicken gut metagenome | biome: Broiler Chicken; feature: Gastrointestinal Tract; material: Caecum | place: Ireland | collected 2018 | study: Broiler... | reverse complement strand
AATCGAATGACACATCTTGAGATACCCAACAATATCTTTAACTAAGGGAAACGGGCCAATCATACCCGGATTTTGAACGGTTAGTTATGCTAAGCGACTATTTCAATTTGACCTTAGATGAATTGGTAAAAGGGGTTGATGTTCAGGATGTACGAGAAAAAAGCCTGACAGACGAAAGGGTTACATCCATTTATTTGGACATTGAAAACGGAAAAGCAGCATTTAAGAAAATCATGGAGATAGCAGGGTGTATATTCCTGGCATTGGTTGCCGTTGTTCTGATTGGTTTTTTAGCTCATTTGGCTTTCCCCGATATAGAATGGCTCTGGCGGCGCTATTAACAAAGAATTTGATCTGTCGGGCCTACCAACGCAAAAGGAGCGCCGCAGCTGCGGCGCTCCTGTTCTGATATCTCTATGGGGTTTTAGTGAATATCCAGCACGTCGGTGCCGTGCTCCACCTGGCCCTCAGTCACCAGCTGGCAGGTGTCGAAGTCGTCCACATTGCCCACCACCACGGGGGTGATGGTGCGGTAGCCAGCGTCCTGGATGGCCTTGCGGTCCATGGTGCCGATAAGGTCGCCGCAACGTACCTTGTCGCCCTGGCGAATGGTGAGCATGAAGGGCTTGCCCTGGAGCTGCACCGTGTCGATGCCCATGTGCACCAGCACTTCCAGGCCGCCGTCGGTCTGGATGGTGAAGGCGTGCTTGGTGTCAAAGACCATGGTCACTTCGCCGTCCACGGGGGAATACACCTTGTCGTCGTCGGGCTCCACGGCGAAGCCGTCGCCCACCATCTTCTCGGAGAACACGCCGTCGCCCACTTCAGACACGGGGATGACCTTACCAGTGAAGGGGCTGGCCACCATGCCGCCCTTCACAGCGGGAGCGGCCTCGGTCTTGGCCTCCACAGCGGCAGGCTCCTGGTAGTTGGCCAGGTAGCTCTCCACATTGGAGCGGATGACGGACACTCGGGGACCGTACACGATCTGAACGCCCTTACCGGCCACGATGACGCCGGAGGCTCCGGTGGCTTTCAGAACCGCCTGGTCCACCTTGGCGCCGTCCTTAACGGTGCAGCGCAGGCGGGTGATGCAGCAGTCCACGTCGGAGATGTTGTCCTTGCCGCCCAGGCCACGGACGATCTCGGTGCTGAGGGCGTCGTCGCTGTTGCCGCCCTTGGCACCCTCTGCGCCCTTCTTCTGGGCGTCCACGTCCTGGCGGGTGTACAGCTTGATCTCGCCGGCGTTCTCCTCACGGCCGGGAGTCATGTAGTTGAACTTGCGGATCATGAAGGAGAACACCAGGAAGTAGAGCACGAAGTAGACCGCGCCCACGATGACCACCCAAATCCAGCTGGTCTTGGCGTTACCCTGCATGATGCCGAAGAGGGTCAGGTCGATGAGACCGCCGGAGAAGGTCATACCCACGCCCACGTTGAAGATGTGCATGAGCATGTAGGCAGCACCGGCGAACACGCAGTGGACGATGTACATGGCGGGAGCCACAAAGAGGAAGGTGAACTCCAGGGGCTCAGTGATACCGGTAATCATGGAGGTAAGAGCGGCGGAGAGCAGCAGGCCGCCCACCACCTTACGGTTTTCCGGCCGGGCGCAGCGGTACATGGCCAGAGCAGCACCAGGCAGGCCGAAGATCATCAGGGGGAACTTACCGCTCATGAAGCGGGTAGCGGCCACGGAGAAGTGCTCAATGCCGGGGGTGGCCAGCTCGGCAAAGAAGATGTTCTGAGCGCCCTCCACCAGGTGTCCGGCCACGGTGGCGGTACCGCCCACGGCGGTCTGCCAGAAGGGGATGTAGAACACGTGGTGCAGGCCGAAGGGGATGAGGGCACGCTCAATGAAGCCGTACAGCCAGGTACCGGCGTAGCCGCTGGCCAGAACAAAGCCGCCCAGGTGATTGATGCCAGTCTGGATGGTGGGCCAGATGTAGTACATGGCGATGCCCACCACCAGGTAGGTGGCGGCGGAGATGATGGGGACGAACCGGGTGCCGCTGAAGAAGGAGAGCACCTGGGGCAATTGAATCTTATAGAACCGATTGTGCAGGGCTGCCACACCCAGGCCCACCATAATGCCGCCGAACACGCCCATTTGCAGGGAGTTCAGGCCCACCACGGTGGTGGTGGCGCCGGACAGGTCGGGGGCGCCGAAGGCGTTGATCATGGCCCCTATGGTGGCGTGCATCACGAAGAAGGCGATGGCTGCCGACAGGGCCGCCACTTCCTTCTCCTGCTTGGCCATACCGATGGCCACGCCCATGGCGAAGATCAGAGGCAGGTTGTCAAAGACCACCGAACCGGCGGCGTTGAGCACCTGCAAGATGGCATAGATGAAGGTGCCGGGGCCCATGAGGCCCATGAGGCCGTAGGTCTCCAGCATGGTGGTGTTGGTAAAGGACCCGCCGATGCCCAAAAACAGGCCCGCTACGGGCAGAATGGCGATGGGCAGCATAAAGGAGCGGCCCACCCGCTGCAATACGCCGAATACTTTGTCTTTCATCAGAAATTCTCCTCCTTTGCTTGTCCCATGGCCAGGGCCAAGCGTTGTAAATGAACGGTCAGAAAGGTGAGTTCCTCGCCGGGCAGATCCAGGTCAAAGACCCGTTTCAGCCGCTCCTTCACCCGCAAAGCGCAGGCAAAGGCCTGGGGATAGTGCTCTCGGATCATCCCCTGGAAGGTGGCATCCTCCCGGGCCTGGGGCCTGGGCCGGGCCAACCGCTGGCCCAAAAATTTCAGGTGGGTGATGAGCCGCTCGTAGTCCAGCCCCTGCTGACAGGGGGCGGCCCCGTAGAACTCCGCCACCTCCGCCATGATCTCACGCACCAGCTCGGTGATGCGCACCATGTCCGACATGCGCCCGTCCAGTTGGGCATTGACGATGTGCAGGGCGATGAAACCCGCCTCGTCCTCGGGCAGCTGCACCCCCAAGGCGCTCTCGATGATCTCCAGGGCCATCTGACCCACCTCATACTCCTGGGCGTAGAAGGTTTTGATCTCCCACAGCAGCTGATTGGGGTAGTACACCCCGTTTTTATGCCGCTGGAGGGCAAAGGAAATATGGTCGGTGAGGGTGATGTACACATTCCCCGACAGGTGCCGACCCAGCAGACGCTCGGCGCTCTCAATGATCTGGGTGCTCACCTCCAGGTACTCCGGAGGCAGCTCCACCATCAGCTGGGTCAGGCGCTGGGATTGGCTGTGGTCTTGCAGGGCATACACCTTCTCCACCCGGGACGGGGCCACCACGTCCCCTGGGGCTTTTTTAAAGCCGATGCCGGGTCCACGCAGCACCACCTCGTGGCCGCTGCTGTCTTTGGCGCACACAAAATTGTTGCCGATGGCTCGGACAATGCGGTATGCGCCAGGCTTTTGGTTTTCCGGTGGAATGTTTTCCATGTGCTCACCTCCTCTGAGAAAAAATAAAAAGACCAAACCTACAGTGCCATATTGCCATATACGGATATGGTTTCCCACTGCATCGGTTTGATCTTGCCTGCTTGACCAGTCACAAGTCCCTTTGAAATTGTCCAGGGACAGGATAGCGCACTGACATGGGTTTGTCAAGAAAGAATCCTCGAATCCGCAGACTTTTGTCGGCTCACACAGATTCACAGGGTGGATTTTTGTGAAAAAACACGGGCGCGCCCCTATTGGGGTGCGCCCGTGTCCGCTATTTCTTGCCGCAGCGGGAGCAGTCTCCCGAGCAGCCGCTGCACTGGCCACGGAGCTGGCGGCGGATGGTGCGCACGACGTACCACACCGCCCATACCGCCAGGGCCGCCACCAGGGCATAAATCACATATTTCATAGAAAACTCCTTAAAATAGCAGCATTCCCACCTGGAACACCACAAACGACACCAGCCAGGCCGCCGCCAGCTGCCATACGATGGAGCGAGCGGTCCACTTCAAGCTGCCCATCTCCCGCACCATGGTGGACACGGCCGCCACACAGGGCACATACAGCAGGATGAACACCAGGAAGGCGTAGGCAGCCACAGGGGTGTGGAAGGTGCCGGACAGAGCGGTGGCCACCGTGGCCCCGGCGTCCAGAGTGGACACGCCGTAGAGCAGGCACAGGGTGGACACCACCGCCTCCTTGGCCACCAGGCCGGTGAGGATGGCCACAGCGGCCTGCCAGGTACCAAAGCCCAGAGGCCCAAACACGGGGGCCAGCAGGGACCCGATGGTACCCAGAATGGAGTGGCCGGTATCCTCCACCATCATAAGCCCGTGGGAGGTGACGCCGAAGCTCTGGAGGAACCACAGTACCACGCTCATGGCCAGAATCAGGGTACCTGCCTTCACCAGGAAGCCCCGCACCCGCTCCCACACGTGGGTCAGGCAGTTGCGGACGGTGGGCAGGCGGTAGGGGGGCAGTTCCAGCACAAAGGCGGCTGGCTCGCCCCGGAACATGGTGTGGCGCAGGATGATGCCGGACACAATGGCGCACAGCAGGCCCAGCACGTACAGGGAGAAGATGACCAGACCCGCATGCTTGGGGAAGAAGGCGGCGGTCATCAGGCCGTACACCGGCAGGCGGGCAGAGCAGGACATGAAAGGCACCAGCATCATGGTCATACGGCGGTCCTTCTCATTTTCCATGGTCCGCGCCCCCATGATGGCGGGGACGGTACAGCCAAAGCCCATGAGCATGGGGATGAAGGCCTTACCGGACAGGCCAAAGCGGCGCAGCACCCGGTCCATGATAAAGGCGGCCCGGGCCATGTAGCCGGAGTCCTCCAGGAAGGACAAAAACAGGAACAGCAGGGCAATCTGGGGCAGGAACACCAGCACGCCGCCCACGCCGGACAGCACGCCGTCCACCAGCAGAGAGGACACCCAGGGGGCGGTGCCTGCCTGGTCCAAAACGCCGCTGACCACGCCAGCCAGCCAGTCGTTGAAGAAGTAGTCCACCCCGTCGGCCAGAATCTGGCCGGGGCCGAAGATGATGCCGAACAGGGCCAACATCATCACCAAAAATACGGGGACCGCCAGGAAGCGGTGGGTGACAATGGCGTCAATCTTGTCCGAGAGGGTCATGGTGCCCAGGGGCTGGCCCCGCTGCACTCCCACCTTCACCACCCGCTGAATGAAGCGGTAGCGGGCGTCGGCAATAAGGGTCTCCCGGTCACCCAGGGGATAGGCCTGTTCATAGCTCTGGGCCACCCGGTCCACCTTCCAGCGGGTGGCCTCGTCCAGCCCTAAGGCCTTCTCCACCAGTTCATCCCCCTCAATGAGCTTGATGGAGGCCCAGTGGGCGGGGATGCCCACGGCGTAGGCCCGGTCGTGGATGAGGGCGTCCACCTGGTGGTGGATATAGTGGGTAAAGTCGTCGTACAGGTCGTCCGGCTCCACGGTGAAGCCGGTGTGCATCTGGTGGTGGGCCTCCTCCAGCAGCTTCTGGATGTTCTGGCCCGTGCGGGCGGTAATGGGGATGACAGGGACACCCAGGGCCCGGGAAATCCGCACCAGGTCCAGCTTATCTCCCCGCTTTTCCACCTCGTCCATGAAGTTCAGGGCGATGACCATGGGCCGCTCCAGCTCCAGAAGCTGGGCGGTGAGGTACAGGTTGCGCTCCAAATTGGTGGCATCCACAATGTTGATGATGGCGTCCGGGTGCTCCCCCACCACAAAGTCTCGGGCCACAATCTCCTCCATGGAGTAGGGGGAGAGGGAGTAGATGCCGGGCAGGTCCACGATGGTCACGTCCCGACCGTCCACATGGGCCACGCCCTCCTTCTTCTCCACCGTCACGCCGGGCCAGTTACCCACATACTGGTTGGACCCGGTGAGGGCGTTGAAGAGGGTGGTTTTGCCGCAGTTGGGGTTGCCCACCAGGGCAATTTTCATCTCCCGCACGTCGTGGTTGTCCTGCTTGCTGCCCCCGTGCTCCCGCTGATGGTGCTCGTGGGCCTGGGTCATCCGCCGCACCGTCTCCTGGTCAGGGGCGGTGTGCTCGGGACGAGTGCCGTGGGGCACCTCCCCAGGGGCACACAGAAGGATGTTGCAGGCATCCTCCTTGCGCAACGACAGCTCATACCCCCGGAGATTGACCTCGATGGGGTCGCCAAAGGGGGCAATCTTCCGCACCGTCACTTTGGTGCCGGGGGTCAGCCCCATATCTACCAGCCGACGCTTCACCGGGCCCCGGGGGTTGTTGATGGCCCGAATGATACCGGATTGACCCGGCTCCAGCTGTTGTAAAGAGAGGTTCTGCTTCTCTTCTTGAACCATACTCGCTCACCTCGTTCTCTTATCATGCTAACTGCGGTATTGTACACCTCCTTACTGGGAATTGCAATGTGCGGAGTGTACGAAAAAGAAAACGCTCCGCTGGGGTCCATTTTGACTGGCCAAAATGGACGAAAAGCCACTTAGGGCGTTCCCCCCTAAGGACCTCCCTGGGGTACGAGGCTGGAACTGCGTCAATCCTATGGCCGGCCCTGGCCCCGGTGGGGTCACATAGATGGCCTGGCAAGTCTATAGAACGCATTTCCTTCTCTGTGAGACTGTGCCTCTGTTTCCAGGGCCTTACCCCGGTGTGCGGCGTCCCCGCCGCCGGAAGCCGGGCCTCCGATAGCTGGGAACAGCGGCTCACCAGGGTAAGGCCCTGACGGTAGAAGTACTATCTACAGAGGAGCAGGCACGACCTACAGAATGTCTACGCCATCTATGTGACATGAAGCGGTCCAGGGCCAAAAAGAGAACGATGCACTTTCCACCCAGTACCGCGGGGTGGATTCCACAAGGCGGGGGAAGGCCCCGCCTTTGGCGATTCTTTCCCCCATTTCTCATCGGGGAGAAATGGGGCCCAGCGGAGCGCGTCCCCCGGCTGGCAAGCCTGAAATGAGGAAAAACCCGCTTTCAGCTCTTCATCGCTGAAAGCGGGTCTCTTTTTATATAGACTTTTTATGATACAACATCCGGCTGGCGTTCAAAATGGCGATCACCGCCACACCCACGTCGGCAAACACCGCCTCCCACATGGTGGCCACGCCGAAAGCGCCCATGGCCAAAAACAGCCCCTTCACCCCCAGGGCAAAGACGATGTTCTCAATGACAATGGCCCGGCACTTGCGGGCAATGGACATGGCAGTGAGCAGCTTGGCGGGGTCGTCGTCCATGAGCACCACGTCGGCGGCCTCAATGGCGGCATCCGAGCCCATGCCGCCCATGGCCACACCCACGTCCGCCCGGGACAGCACCGGGGCGTCGTTGACTCCGTCGCCCACGTAGGCCAGAGCGGTACCCTCCGGCTTTTGATCCAGCAGCTGTTCCAGCTGGTCCACCTTGTCCTGGGGCAGCAGCTGGGCGTGGACCTGGTCCAGCCCCAGCCGTTGGGCCATCTGCTCGCCCACCTCCCGGCTGTCCCCGGTGAGCATCACGGTGCGCACGCCCTGGGCCTTGAGCTGAGCGATGGTTTCAGAGGCATGGTCCTTCACCTGGTCGGCAATGAGGGCAAAGCCCAGATATCGGCCCTGGGCCGCCACGTGCACCACCGTCCCGGCGGGGACATCCTGGGCGGGGGTAAATCCGTGCTGTGAGAGGAAGACCGCATTGCCCGCCAACACCTCCACCCCGTCTACCGTGGCGCAGACACCCCGTCCGGGAATCTCCTCCACGTCGGTGACGGTGTGGTCCTTCACGTCTCCCTGCCAGGCACGGCGCAGAGACTGGGCAATGGGGTGGTTGGAATGGCTCTCTGCCAGAGCCGCCCACCGCAGCAGGGGCTCCTCTTCCTCGTCCCGGACCGGATACAGCCCGGAGAGGGCAAATTTCCCCTGAGTGAGGGTTCCGGTCTTGTCAAAGACCACCGTGCGGGTCTTGGCCAGCAGCTCCAGATAGTTGCCGCCTTTCACCAGCACACCCTGCCGGGAGGCCCCGCCAATGCCACCAAAGAAGGCCATGGGAATGGAGATCACCAAAGCGCAGGGGCAGGAGATGACCAGGAAGATGAGGGCGCGGCGCACCCATTCCCCCCAGTGTCCGGTAACCAGGCCGCCTACAATGGCCAGAGCCGCAGCGCCCAGCACCACCACCGGGGTATACCAGCGGGCAAAGCGGGTGATAAAGTGCTCCGCTTTGGCCTTTTTCGCGGCGGCGTTCTCCACCAACTCCAAAATTCGGGCCACGGTGGACTGCCCAAAGGGGCGGGTGACTTCCAGGTGCAGCAGCCCCGTGAGGTTGACACAGCCGGAGTTCACCTCCTGGCCCTCCTCCACGTCCCGGGGCATGGACTCGCCGGTGAGGGCAGCGGTGTCCAGAGAGGAGGAGCCCTCCACCACCACGCCGTCCAGGGCGATGCGCTCGCCGGGGCGTACCACCAGGGTCTCCCCCACCTGCACTTCGTCCGGGTCCACGGTGACCTCTTTGCCCTTTCGCAGCACGTGGGCGCTGTCCGGGCGAATGTCCATGAGCTGGGCAATGGAGCGGCGGGACTTGTTCACCGCCAGGCTCTGGAACAGCTCGCCCACCTGGTAGAAGAGCATAACTCCCACCGCCTCGGTGTACTCACCCAGCACCAGAGCGCCCAGGGTGGCCACGCACATGAGGAAGTTTTCGTCAAAAATCTCGCCGTGGGCAATGTTGCAAATGGCCTCCCACAGCACATCCCACCCCACAATCAAGTATGGGATGAGGAAAATAGGTAAATTCCACACATCATGCTGGGGCGTGCGGATATTCAGCAGCAACAGCACCGCTGCGGTTGCAATGCGGCCCAGATTCTGTTTCTGTCGGCTTGTCATGGCTGTTCACATCCTCACTTGACGATACGGCAGTGACGCTCCACCCGGGAGATGCACTTCTGGGCCTCCGTCACAATCTCATCAAAGCGGCCGTCCTCCGCCTCCAGGGTCAGCTTCTGGGTCATAAAGCTGATGGAAGCACTGTGTACCCCGGGCAGTTTTCCGATGGCCTCTTCCATCTTGCGGGCGCAGTTGGCGCAGTCCAGTTCTTCCAATTTGAATACCTTTTTCATACCATTACCCCCTGTTGTTCCATAATATGTTCCATGCCCTGGGCGATGATCTTGCGCACGTGGTCATCGGCCAAGGAGTAATACACCGTTTTCCCCTCCCGGCGGGGCTTCACCAGCCGTCCGCCCTTGAGGATGCGCAGCTGGTGGGATACCGCCGACTGGGTCAGCCCCAGCAACTGGGCCATGTGGCACACGCACAGCTCCGACTCAAAGAGGGCGTACAAAATCTTCATGCGGGTGGAGTCGCCAAAGAGCTTGAACAGCTCCGCCACGTCGTACAAACACTCGTCGGTGGGCATCATCTCCTCCACCTGTTCCATGTTGTGGCCGTGGCAGCAGTTCTCCTCCTCCAGTTTTTTTCTGTCCTGGTCCATGTCTGCTCCTCCTTTCAAACAACATATGAACATCTGCTCATATATTAGCACATTCAAGTATGGGTGTCAATGGGGCCGGGGGGAAAAATACCACGGATGCAGAGTTAAACCTGCATCCGTTGTTTGTTCGTTCTATGGGTTCTCTATTCCAGCCCTCCGGCCTGGGAGTTCATGTATCTGTCAGGCCCAAAGGCACCTCGGTGCAAGGGGGACTATCTTCCGTCGGGCAGACGATGGGGTGTTCTTCTAACCACACATGGTTTCGGCTTGCCAGCCTGGTGGGGACGCTTCCCGCTGGGGGTACCTTTTGACCGGGCAAAAGGTACCAAAACCCGCTTAGGGCGTTCCCCCCTAAGGACCTCCCTTGGGTACGAGGCTGGACCTGCGTCAAGCCTAGGTTCGGCCCGTCACCCTTGCTGTGGCTCCTGCTACTGCCACCATATCAGGCTACCCTGGGCAGCTGGCCCTATGGCTGGGTGCTTTCCATCTCCGGGCCTGCCCTGGTACAGCGGCGTTCCCGCCGCCGGGGGTTTTGCTGCACCATCCTGTTGCGCTGCGGTAAGGGCCGTGGCTTGCCCGGCCCGTTGGTTCCCTTGTATTGCCCTGGGGGATTCGGGAGGGGCAAGCCCCTCCCCTACACCCAACAACGCAAGAAATTCGGCAATGTTCAGGGGCTTTTTGCGCCCGGCCCCCGGCAACTGGGAACAGTTGCTGGCCAGGGTAAGGCCCTGGGGGTAGAAGCTGGCACCAACAGAGGCGCAGATATAACCCATAGAATGCAACGCCATCTATGTGACCCTACCAGACTAAGGGCCGAACCGAGAACGATGCACCTTCCACCCAGTACCGCGGGGTGGATTCCACAAGGCGGGGGAAGGCCCCGCCTTTGGTGGGTCTTTGGTGACTTTCTGCCCAGTCAGAAAGTTACCCCAGCGGAGCGTCCCCGGCTGGGGCGCTGGTCTCCGCCTGACAAATCGGAGAAGGACACCCCCTCAGTCCGCCGGAGGGCTGACAACTCCCCTAATTCAGTGGAGTCAGGCCGAGAATATCATCCGTGGAGACGTGGTAATACCGGGCCAGTTTGATCAGGTGGCGAATGGGCAGCTCACTGGCGCCCCGTTCATAGCGGGCATACATGGTTTGAGAAGTCCCCAACATCTCGGCAATCTCACTCTGGGTCTTATCTGCGTCCTCCCGCAGGTCACGAATGCGTTTCTGGTAATACTCCATTTCTTTGTCCCTCCCATGGGTGGGTGTATCAACCGTATTGGAAAAAACGGATGCAGAATTGACTCTGCATCCGTTTTTGTCTGTTAGTTATTCCTGAGGCTGATCGGGCTTCTCCCCGTCGGGGGTCTGGTCTCCATCAGAGTCGGTCTCCGGCTCCTTGTCCTGCTCCGTCTCCTGGGAGGAAGCGGGGGGCATGGGCACCGGCTCGCTGACCATGTGGATGGCCCGGGCGGGGGGCTCGATGTTGCTGTCCAGGGTGACCTCTGCCAGAGCGGGGTCCCGGCCCTCGATGATGGCCACCATCTCGGCACCGGTGATGGTCTCCTTCTCCAACAGGTAGGCGGCGATCTTGTCCAGCAGCTCCCGGTTGTCCTTCAAAATCTGAATGGCCTCGCCGTGGCAGCGCTCGATGATGGCGCGCACCTCGTTGTCGATGCCGGCGGCGGTCTCCTGGCCGCAGGTCAGGCCCAGCTGGCCGTCCAGGTACTGGTTGTGCACCGTGGCCAGGCCCATCATGCCGTACTTCTCGCTCATACCGAACATGGTCACCATCTTGCGGGCAATGTCGGTAGCCCGCTCGATGTCGTTGGCGGCACCGGAAGAGCGGGAGGCAAACACCACTTCCTCCGCCGAGCGGCCAGCCAGCAGAGAGCGAATCTCAGCCAGCAGGTCCTCCTCGGTCATGAGGAACTTCTCCTCCTCCGGCAGGTGGAGGGTGTAGCCCAAAGCGCCCTGAGTGTGGGGCACGATGGTGATCTTGGATACGGGCATGGCGTTGTTCTTCTGGAAATGCGCCACCAGAGCGTGGCCCACCTCGTGGTACGCCACCATTCGCTTCTCCTGCTCGGTGAGCACTGTGCCCTTCTTCTCGCTGCCTGCGATGACAAACTCGAAGGAAGAGAGCAGGTCCTGCTGGTTGACGGCCTTGCGGCCCTGGCGCACCGCCCGCAGGGCGGCCTCGTTGACCAGGTTGGCCAGGTCAGCGCCCACGCATCCGGCGGTGGCCTGGGCGATCTTGTTCAAATCCACGTCCTCAGCCAGACGAATCTTCCGGGTGTGTACCTGGAGGGTGGCCAGACGTCCGGCCAGGTTGGGCCGGTCGATGGTAATGCGTCGGTCGAAGCGGCCGGGACGCAGCAGGGCCTTATCCAGCACCTCGGGGCGGTTGGTGGCGCCCAGGACAATGATACCCTTGCCGGGGTCGAAGCCGTCCAACTCCGCCAGCAACTGGTTCAAGGTCTGCTCCCGCTCGTCGTTGCCGCCCATGCGGTTGTCGCGGGACTTACCGATGGTGTCGATCTCGTCGATGAAGATGATACAGGGGGCCATCTTGTTGGCCTCTTTGAACAGGTCTCGGACACGGGAGGCGCCCACACCCACGAACATCTCCACAAAGTCGGAGCCAGAGATGGAGAAGAAGGGGACGTTGGCCTCTCCTGCCACTGCCTTGGCCAGCAGGGTCTTACCAGTACCGGGAGGGCCCACCAGCAGTGCGCCCTTGGGCAGCTTGGCGCCGATCTCAGTATAGCGCTGGGGATGGTGGAGGAAGTCGATGATCTCCTCCAGGCTCTCCTTGGCCTCGTCCTGGCCTGCCACGTCCCGGAAGGTGACGCCGGTGGATTTCTCCACGTACACCTTGGCGTTGGCCTTGCCCACGCCGCCCAGGCCGCCCAGACCGCCGCCGCCCATCTTCTTGAACATGTAGCGGTAGAGGAAGACCATGGCCACCACCAAAATCAGGGTGGGAAGCACATAGCTGACCACCGCCATAAGCATGGACTGCTCACTGGTGATCATCTCAGATTTGTACTTGACACCATGCTCACTCATCAGGGGGATAATCTCCTGGTCCTGCACCGGGGGCATGGCCGCCTGGAACTTCAATTTGTTTTTCTGGTCGCCACCCAGCTGGTCCATCAGCAGGTTGCTGACGCTCAGGCTGGTGGAGCCGGAATTTTTGATTTTATCCTTGTACTCTTGCAGGGGGGCTGCGTCGTCCTTCAAGGTGAAGTAGTAGCCGTAGTTATCCATCTCCACCTTGTCCACATAGTCGCTGACCACCCACTCCCGGAAGGTGGAGTAGGGCACGGTGATGGTGCTGGCCGAGCGCATGGATACCACGCAGCTGTTGAGCAGCACCACCAGCAGAATGGCCCACACCACGATGCCGATAAAGCCCAGGGATGGTCGCTTTCTGTTGTCATTTTGATTATTGGGTCCATTGGGTCCCGCCATAGGGGTGTCCTCCTTAAAATCACACAAGCCGGGTAAGATTGCCCGGCGTTTTTCGCTTGAAACGGTTTCGTTTCACCATTTGCGAGAAGTATAACACATCTGAAAGGTAAAAACAAGAAATGTTCTTGGCCTGGGTGTAAACTTTCTATGACTTTGCCCGGATTCCCTGTTAGATTCTCCGTTTTCCCTCTTTTTCATCCGGCAAAACCGTGATATAATACTACGTCAACCATGAACAAATTTTTCTGCGATCTTCTGGATCGACTTCCATAATAGAGATCAGAACAAAGGAGCACGTTGCTATGCGCCAACAACACAGAGAGCAAAACAGTCCCGCCGACGGCATCATCGAGGGCCGTAACGCCGTTATTGAGGCCCTGCGGGCCGGCACCGCCGTGGATAAAGTCTATATCGCCAAGGGTGAGACCGACGCCACCCTGGGCCACATCGCCTCCACCGCCCGGGGTAAGGGCATTGTAGTGGTGGAAGCAGACCGCCGCAAGCTGGACGCCATGAGCGTCACCCACTCCCACCAGGGCGTCATCGCCGTGGCGGCGGTGCGGGAGTACGCCAGTGTGTCCGACATCCTCCAGTCCGCCCGGGACAAGGGGGAGGCCCCCCTGGTGGTGGTGTGCGACGAGCTCAGCGACCCCCACAACCTGGGCGCTGTCATCCGTACCGCCGAGGCCGCCGGAGCCCACGGGGTCATCATCCCCAAGCGCCGCTCCGCCGGCCTGACCGCCATCGTGGCCAAGACCTCCGCCGGGGCCGTCAGCTACCTGCCTGTGGCCCGGGTGGCCAACCTCACCGCCCTGCTCCGTGAGCTGAAAGAGGAGGGGCTGTGGGTGTTCGGCACCGCCGCCGACGGCTCCACCAGCCTCTATCAGGCGGATTTGAAGGGCCCCGCCGCCATTGTCATCGGCAGCGAGGGGGACGGCATGAGCCGTCTGGTGCGGGAGCAGTGTGACTTCCTGGTGTCCATCCCCATGCGGGGCCAGGTCAACTCCCTCAACGCCTCGGCCGCCGCCGCTGTGGTGTTGTACGAAGCCGTCCGCCAGCGTAGCTGAACCGCCGCAAAGGAGCACGCCCCATGTCTGAACGTTACGATCCCCAACAGCCCAACTACGCGTTGGATGATATTTTAGCCGAATTTAGCTCCACTTCCTCTGCCACATCCGCTCCGCCGCCCCCGGAGGAGCCGGAACTCGAAGAAGAGGAGGAGATTCTGGACGAGGAACAGGTAGAAGAGGCAGAAGAGGAGCCGGAAGAAGAGGCTCCCGCCCAGCCCCCGGTCCAGGACCCGGAGAAGGTAGAGGCCATTTTACAGCTGAAAATGCGGCTGGAGAGCCGCCCGGACTCCCACCACCCAGACAGCGAGGAGGGGGAGGATTCCTCCGCGCAAGAGGCCGAAGAGGGCAAGGGCAAGGCCAAAGTGGTCCCCTTCCCGGAAAAGAAGAAGAAACAGGGGGAGCAAGCCCCCCAGCAGCCCCCGGTGGACGGCCCTGAGCCCGTCCAGTTTGAAAAGAAGGCCCCCACCCAGGAGGAGGAACCGAGCCAGAACCAGGATGACCAGGAAGCCCCGCCCATGCCCATCATCCAGCCTGCCACCCTGCTGCGCCACCTGGGCGCCCGCCTGTCCACCCTGAGCCGTCGGGCCGACCACTTCGCCGACCACATGTACGACCAGGCCGAGCCGGACGCGGAGACCAAAAAGGTGGAGACCTATCTGCCCGGCGTGGACCAGGAGACCCCGGTGCCCACGCCCAAAAAGAAAAAGGTACCCAAGCTGCCCAAGGTACTCAAAGCCCTCAGCAAACTCAAACGGCCCAAACCCGCCCGGGCCAAGGTCAAGCCTGTCCCCCCGGACACCAAGCCCTCCGAGCTGGCCGCCCGCTATCAAAAGGGGTTGAAGGCCCGGCGCAACCGGGTGATCATCTCCCTGGTGCTCAGCCTCCTGGCCATGGCCCTCTCGGTGGATACCCCGGTTTCCATCTCCATCTCCGTGCCCGGGGTGTCCCTGACCCAGCTGCGGGTGTGGATTTTGTGTGGTCTGCTGGCCATTGTGGGCATTTTGTGTATGGAAGTGCTGGTGGTGGGCATTGTCCGCCTGTGTAAGCTCCACCCCCGGGCCGAGTCCCTGGTGGCACTGGCCTGGCTGTTCTCCCTCATCGACGGCCTCACCTTCTCGGTGTGGCCCCAGCGTGGGGAGAATCTGCCCTGCTACGCCATCACCGCCCTGGGCCTGACCATGGCCATGTGGGGCCGCTACCTGCGCCAGCAGGGAGACCGGTTCTCTGCCAAGGCCGCCGCTCAGACCAGCGCCCCCTATGTGGTGTCCCTGGACGAGGACAAGTGGAATCACCGTCCCGCCTACTCCAAGTGGCCCGGCACCTCCCGGGGCTTCGGCTCCCAGCTGCAAATGGAGGACGGGGCCCAGCAGGCCTACGCCATCGCTGCCCCCCTGCTCATTTTAGCCTGTCTGCTCTGCTCTCTGCTGGCCTCTGTGGGCCAGGGAGCCGGAGAGCGGTTTGTGTGGGCCGCTGCCGCCACCTTTACCGCAGCGTCCTCTTACTCTTCCTTGCTGGCCTTTGCCCTGCCCTACAAGAAGCTGTCCTCCCGTCTTTATAAGGTGGGGGCTGCCATCGCCGGGTGGGCGGGGGTGCAGCGCTGCCGCCATGCGGGCATCGTCCTCACCGACGGAGACCTGTTCCCCCCCGGATGCATTCAGGTGTCCCAGTTTGAGCTGTTCGGCACCGCCAAGAAGGAAAAAACCGTGTCCTATGCCGCCACTCTGTTAAAGGTGGCCGACTGCGGCCTGACCCAGCCCTTCTATAAACTGCTGCAATCCACCGGCGCGCTCTACCGGGAGGCCTCCGGGGTGCGGTTCCACGAGGGCGGCATCACCGGCATCATCCACAACCACGACATCATCGTGGGCACCTCCGACTTCATGCACCTGGTGGACATTCCCCTGCCCCGGAGCATCCGGGTCAAGCACGCCATCTACTGTGCCGTAGACGGCAAGCTGGCGGCCATGTTCCCGGTCACCTACGCCATGCCCTCCACGGTGCGTCCCAGCCTGTCCACCCTCATCGGGTTGAAGGTGACCCCCATTCTGGCCACCCGGGACCCCAACCTCATCCCTGCCCTGCTCAGCTCCAAGTTCAAGCTGCCGGTGGATAAGATGGAGTTCCCCTCCACCGACCGCCGCCGAGAGCTGTCCGACGCCAACCAGCTCCACTCCACCCAGCCCGTGGCTCTGCTGTCCCGGGAGGGCGTGGGCGCCTTCTGCGACACCGTGCTGGGCTGCCGCCGTCTGCGCTGGGCCACCCGGCTGAGTCTGGTGTTTGCCCTGGCCGGGGCAGTCCTGGGTGTTTTGCTCACCTGCTTTATCGCCTACACCGGCTCCTATGAGGCCCTGAGCCCTGTGAACTTCTTTATTTTCATGCTGGCCTGGCTGGTTCCGGAACTGCTCATTGCGGGATGGGTCAACCAATATTGAGCCCATTGATACCATATTTTACCCATACACCTCGGACGGGGCCCTTTGGTCCCAACTCCGGGGTGTATTTTTTTCGTATTTATTGCACAAATATAGCTTGACAAGAAACTCACTTTTGCATTATAATATCAACGCCAAATTGAGAAACCCCGTTGAAAGGAGAGACTGTTCTATGGACAAAAGAAAACTCTTGCAAAGAGTGGGTGCCTGTGCCTTAGCAGCGGCTCTGTGCGTCCCCTTCCTGGCCCCCACCCGGGCCAACGCCGCCTCCTCCCGTGTGGAGGAGATTCTGGGCAACATGACCCTGAAACAAAAGGTGGAGCAGATGCTCATGCCCGACTTCCGGGACTGGTCTACCACCGGAGAGGGCACCGCCCCTGACTTCACCGAGATGAACGATCAGGTGGCCCAGGTGCTCCACGACCACGACTTTGGCGGCGTCATCCTCTTCGCCGACAACGTCAAGACCACCGAGCAGAGCTTCAACCTGGTTCAGGACCTGCAGGCGGAGAACCTGGAGGGCAAGGACAGCCCGGTGCCCATGCTCATCGGCATTGACCAGGAGGGCGGCATTGTGTACCGTCTGGGCTCCGGCAGCGCTCTGCCCGGCAACATGGCCGTGGGCGCCACCGGTGACACCGAGTACGCCAAGCGGGCCGGCACCATCATCGGCCGCGAGCTCAGCGCCCTGGGCATCAACACCGACTTTGCCCCTGTGGTGGATGTGAACAACAACCCCAATAACCCCGTCATCGGTCTGCGTTCCTTCGGCGATGACCCCTACAAAGTCGCAGACTATGCTGTTGCCATGATTCAGGGCATCAACTCCTCCAACGTGATCACCGCTGCCAAACACTTCCCCGGCCACGGCGATACCGCCACCGACTCCCACACCGGCCTGCCCGTTGTGGACAAGAGCTATGAGGAGATCAAGAACATGGAGCTGGTCCCCTTCCAGGCTGCTATGGATGCGGGCACCGACATGTTCATGGTGGCCCACATCGCCTATCCCCAGATTGACCCCACCATGAAGGACGGCAACTACATCCCTGCCACGGTCTCCAAGAAGTTCCTGACCGACATCGTCCGGGGTGACATGGATTACGACGGCGTGCTCATCACCGATGCCATGAACATGGCCGGTCTCGCCGACATGTACACCCAGTCCGAGGCCTGCATCGAGTCCATCAAGGCTGGTATGGACATTCTGCTCATGCCCTGCGTGCTGGATCGGAACAGCAGCGTGGACAACCTGGACCAGATCATCGCCGACATCATGGCCGCTGTGGAGTCCGGTGAGATTCCCCAGAGCCGTATCGACGAGGCCGTCACCCGCATCCTGACCCTGAAGGAGAAGCGCGGCATTCTGGACTACGACCCCGCCGACTACTCCCTGGAGAAGGCTCTGGCCGCCGTGGGTTCCGACGAGAACCGCCAGGAGGAGCGGGAAATCTCCGCCGCCGGTGTCACCGTGGTGAAGAACCAGGACAACACTCTGCCCATCCGCACCAAGGGCGGTGAGAAGGTGCTGCTGGTGGGTGCCTACTCCAACGAGGCCCCGGGCCTGGAGCTGGGCTTCCGCCGCGCTCAGGCTGCCGGTCTGGTGGACGGCGTGGAGTATGAGTCCCTGATCTACAACAACGCCGACGAGGCCACCCAGGCCCAGATCAAGGACAAGATCGCCGAGAGCGACTACGTCATCGTCATCTCCGAGCTCAGTGGCTCCTCCATGAAGCCGGGCACCTGGAAGCGGGACATGCCCGAAATGATCGTGAACACCGCCCACGAGCTGGGCAAGAAGTCCGTGGTCATGAGCATCTCCCACCCCTATGACGTGCAGTTCTACGACAATGCCGACGCCATCATGGCCGTGTACGGCAACAAGGGCATGGACCCCACCGAGGGTCTGGTGCCTGACGCCGCCTTTGGTCCCAACGTCCCCGCCGGTGTGGAAGTGGCCTTCGGCATCTTCCCCGCCCAGGGCACTCTGCCTGTGAACATCATGGAGTATGACGAGGAGCAGGGCGCTTTCACCGACAACGTCTTTGCTCTCAACGGCCAGACCTATGCCAACGGCTACGGCCTGAGCTACAACGCTCTCTCTGTGGGCGACAAGGGCGAGATCACCGCTGTGCTGGGCAGCATCGCCGGCATGGATTCCTCCCTGTACACTCAGGAGTCCTGGACTGCGCTCCAGGGCGTGGTGAAGGAGGCCTCCGACCTGCTGACCTACAGCGCCCTGACCACCGATGAGGTGGCCGCTATGGTCTCCAAGCTCAACGACGCCATTGCCGCTCTGGAAGAGGTGGTCACTCCCACTGTGGAGCCCACCGCTCAGCCCACCGTGGAGCCCACCGCCAAGCCCTCTGAGAAGCCCGACGTGCCTCAGACTGGCGACTCCGCCCAGGTGCTGTGGTATGTGGCCGCTCTGGCCTCCGCTGTGGTGTGCCTGGGTGCCGCCACCGTGGCCTACAAGCGCAGCCGCCGCTAATCCCTAACAGACAAAAAAGTACGGTCAGCTTTCGCTGACCGTACTTTTTTGATGATAAAAACTGTGCTGTCCGCCCCAGGGCACACCGCACCCCCCGCCTTGACTCTACCAGGGGGAGCCAAGGGGAAAAGCCCTCCCGTCTCTGCCTCTCATAAGATCTGTGCTGCAAAGCGGCACACCACAATTATTCACTATTCATTATTCACTATTCATTTATTTCAGTTCCACTACCCGGTCACAGCTCTGGGCCAAGTGGGGCTCGTGAGCCACCAAAATCACCGGCTTGCCCAGGTCTTTCAGCCGCTGCAAGATACGCTGTGCCCGCTGGGGGTCCACTCCGGTAAAGGGCTCGTCCAACAGTAGAACTTCCCGCTCCAGAGCCAGACACCGCCCCAGGGCCAGCCGCCGGGCCATACCTCCGGACAGGGCGGCGGGGTAGCTTCCCTCCTCCCCCTCCAGCTCCACCAGGGACAGCCAATGCTCAGGCTCCACGGAAGGATGGCGGGGGGCCACATCGGTGAGGTGTTGGAGTACCGTGCGCCAGGGCAGCAGGCGGTTTTCCTGAAAGAGAAAGGCGGTCTCTGCGGGGTTCAGGCCGGAGATTTTCCCCTGTTGAGGCTGCATCAGCCCGCCCAGCACCCGCAGCAGAGTGGTCTTGCCGCACCCGGATGGACCCACCAGGGCGGTGATCCCGGACCGGGGAATGGAGACGCTCACGTCATCCAGGGCCACCTTGTCCCCGTATCGTATTGTGAGATGTTCCACCTGTATCATGTCGCACCCTCCCCTCTGGGTTTCAGCCACAGCCCCAGCAGCCCCTCCAGGACCAGGGAAAGCACCACAATCACCGCCGTCCAGGCAAACAGTTCCGGGGTCTCCAGGGCCTGCCGGGCCTGTTGAATGCTGGAGCCAATGGCGAATTTGGGCGGACAGAGCACCTCGGCGGCCACCCCGGACTTCCAGGCCAGGCCGAAACCATTGAGGAGGGCGGCGGTGAAGTGGGGGCGCAGAGAGGGCAGGTAAATGAGGCGCAGGGTCTTGAGGCGGGAGAAACCATAGGCCCGGGCCAGCTCCAGCAGCTGTCCGTCCACCGCCTTGAGCCCCGCCGTCAGGCTGCCCCACACCACCGGGAGCACCATCATTCCCGCGATGAGGCCGGGAATGTTGGCCCGGGCCACCCATAAGTATACCAGCAAAATAAAGCACACCACCGGGGTGGCCCGCAGCACCCGGATGGCGGGGGAGAATATCCGGTCCGCCCAGGTGAAAAAGTGGGTGAGAAAGGCCAACAGAGTGCCCAGCACCACCCCGCCCACCAGGCCGCACACCACCCGGGCCAGGGTGGACACCGCAGACAGCCAAAACTCCCCGGTCTGGCCCAGCTCCGCCAGGCATGCCGCCACCGAGGCCGGAGAGGGCAGCAGCAGGTCCCGCCCCACCCACCAAGACGCCAGCTGCCATACCCCCAGCCAGACGGCCAGGGGTATGGCAACCCGGAACAGTGGTTTCTGGAACTTAGGGGACATAGTAGATGTCGTCATCCGGCAGCTTTCCGCCCACTGCGGTGGGGTCGATGGAGTAGAGTACCTCATAGTAGCCGCTAATGGCGGGTTTCATGTCTTCCCCGGACAAAAACACCAGGTTGCACTGGGGGATGGCTTTCTGAGCGATGGCGGCGGAGGGAGCGATGCCCAGGTCTGCCACCAGCTGCCCCGCCTCCTCCGGGTTCTCCTTTACATAGGTGACGGAAGCCTCGTACTCCTCCAGGAAGGCGTCCACTGCCTGGGGGTGCTCGGCCAGGAAGTCCGCTCGGGCCACCACAGCGGACATGATGAGTTGGCTGCCGTTGTCCAGGTCATTCCAGGCCGTGGTGAGGTCGATGGCGTCCCGGACGCTGCCCTTGCTCTGGGCGATGGCGGCAGTGGCGGCGGGCACAGGGAGCATGGCTGTCTCAATCTCCCCGGAAATCAGCTTGGCGCTGATCTCGGTGGCGTCGGCAAAGACGATCTCCACGTCCTTGTCCGGGTCCAGGCCATTCTCGGTGATCAGGTGGCGGAGGATATACTCCGGGTTGGCCCCCTGTCCGGTGGCGTAGATGGTCTTGCTCTTCAAATCCTTCATGGACTGGATGGCGGTGCCGTTGCTCCCCTCCAGAATGTGGAGCACACCCTGGGTGCCCAGGGCCAGGATCTTCACATCCCCTTCGGTCTTGTTGTACAGGTTGGCGGCCACGTTGGAGGCCACCATGGCGATGTCATACTCCCCGTCGGCAGCGGTGAGCCCCGCCACCACCTCGTTGTTGTCGGAGGCCACGGTGTAGGTGTAGTGGTTGACGGTGTCGCCCTTGTCGCTATCGGTGAGCAGCTTGGCCGCTCCAATGCCCGTGGGGCCGGAGAGCACCGCCAGGCGCACGTCCTCACCCTGAAATACCTCCTGGGTAGGCTGGTCGGTGGGCTGGGTGGTGGTCTCGGCGGCCTTGGGGCCGGAGCAGGCGGCCAGGCTCAGGGACAGGGCCCCGGCCAGCACCGCAGCAAGCAGTGTTTTCATCTTCATCATGGTTCTTCTTCCTTTCTATCCAATTAGAAGGACACCAGGGGGGCCTCCCCGTTGTCCTCGCCCGGCTCAATGGCACGGATGATCACGTCATAGCCGTAGTTGTCGTTGACCTGTACCGTCACCCGGTCCCCCACCCGGCGGCCCAACACCGCCCGGCCCACCGGGGACTCCTTGCTCACCAGGCCCTTGAGGGCGTCCTGGCGCATGGTGGTGACAATCTGGATGACCATCTCCTCCTCGTCGTCCTCCACGTAGAGGGTGACTTTGTCGTACAGCCCCACCGTCCCCTCCTGGGATTTGTCCGAGATGATGGTGGCGGTGCGGATGACGTTCTCCAGGTACCGGCACCGGCTGTCATTGCGGTTTTTCTCCTGCTTGGCGGCCTTGTACTCGAAGTTCTCGCTGAGGTCGCCGAAGGCCCGGGCCTCCTTCACCGCCTCGATGAGTTTGGGCCGCAGCTCAAACCGGCGGTGATACAGCTCCTGGCGCATGAGTTCAATGTCCTTTTCGGTCAATTCCTTTCCCATAGCTGGTTCCTCCTATTCTCACCCAGTTTGGCACACCCCCGCTCTGCCGTCAAGAAGAATTTTTCCCGATTTGAAAATTTTCTCTTGACACAGCCCCGGGGCCATGGTATTATAATTCTTGCCCACGGGCCGGAGTGGCGGAATTGGCAGACGCCCGGGACTTAAAATCCCGTGGGAGAAATC
>ERZ1643249.1642-NODE-1642-length-22143-cov-6.940963_pt1 | contig 22143 bp, 20 predicted proteins | sample MGYA00579263_ERZ1643249 | MGnify/ENA primary metagenome ERZ1643249 (study PRJEB29033, sample SAMEA4952264) | chicken gut metagenome | biome: Broiler Chicken; feature: Gastrointestinal Tract; material: Caecum | place: Ireland | collected 2018 | study: Broiler... | reverse complement strand
TCTTTGGCTGCACGGCCCTGGCCCTGGCGGTGGGCGCCATCCGCTTTTTGCGGTCGTCGCCGGGGTCCCGGACCGTGTCCAGGTAGCCGGAACGCCGCAGGTTTTTCAGCGTGGCGGACAGCGCCGCCTTGGACACGCCCAGCTGCCGGTGCAGCTCGGACGCGCAGGCACCGCTGCCGCCGCGGCGCAAAAACCAGAGCAGCACCACTGCCTGGGCGCTGGTCAGCCCCAGCTCCGCCAGGCAGGGGCGGCTGGTCTGTTCCAGCGCCAGGTTCAGCTGCCGCAGCCGGAATAATGTGGTCCCCTGCATGGGTCCCATCCCTCCTTGCCGGCGGGCGGCAGGTCCGGACTGCCTGCCCCGCCAAAAAAACGGTTCGCAGGCGGATCGTACGGCTGCGAACCATCTGCCTGCGAACTCTATTATACGGATTTTGGCTTGAAAGGGAATTTAGATTGTGCTATTATTGATAAGCAAACATTATCAAACTGCGCCGCCCCGCGCCGGGGTGCAGACCGGTGCGGCTGCGCAGGCAGGCGGGCCGGCCCTGCCTGCAGAGAGAGGGGGCTGCCTGTGAACACCGTTCAGTTAAGCTGCTTTCTGGCCGTGGCCGAAACGCTCAATTTTGCCCGCGCGGCCGAGCAGCTGCATGTGACCCAGCCTGCCGTGACCCAGCAGATCCACACGCTGGAGCGGGAACTGGGGGTGCAGCTGTTCCACCGCACCACCCGCACCGTCCGCATCACCGAGGAAGGCCTGGCCTTCCTGCCCGACGCCCGGCAGATGGTGGGGCTGGCCAACCGGGCGGTCAAGCGGTTCGCCAGCCCGGACCGCCAGGCGGTGCGCACGCTGTCGCTGGGGTGCCACGGCTACACCCAGCTGTTTCTGCTGGCGCCGGTGCTGAAAGAGCTGGCCGCCCAATACCCCGACCTGCACCCCCGGCTGCAGGTGGTGCCTTTCCAGCATTTGTACCGTATGCTGGAGGACGGCGACGTGGACGCGGTGGTGGCCTTCCGCCAGCCGGAAAGCCGGCGGGGGCTGAGCGCCGTCTATCGGGAACTGCGCCGGGTGCCCATCGCCTGCCTGTGTGCCCGCGAAAACCCGCTGGCGCAGCGCGGCTCGGTGGAGCTGGGGGACCTGGCGGGCGAAAAGCTGGTGCTGCTGGACCCGGCCAAAGCGCGGCTGGAGGCGGTGGAGGTGCAGGCCGCCCTGCTGGAAGGCCGCGCGCCGTCCGAGCTGTATTTCTGCGACTCGGCCGAGGCCGCCACCGTGCTGGTGCAGGCGGGGTTCGGCGTTTCGCTGCTGCCGGATCTGTTCATCCCGCCGGACGCGCCGGTGGTGCGGCTGCCGGTGCGGGATGTGCCGCCGGTCTCCTTCGGCGTCTACTACAAGACGCTGCAGGGCAACCCGCCGCTGAAAACGCTGGTCGGCCTGCTGCGCCGCCATGCCGGGACCCGGCCCGAATGACTCTGCCGCAGCAGAAAGCAAATACAAAAAACCGCCCGCCGCAAAGAAAGTTCATGCTTTCTTTGCGGCGGGCGGTTTGCCGTATATGGCGTATCGATTTTGTCGGTGCCGGCTGCCCCGGCGGGGCAGGGGACCTTACAGCCCGAACCGGTCGCGGGCGATCAGCGCCAGCAGGTGGGCCGAGCCTTCGATGCCGAACTGGCTGGAGTTGAGCATCAGGTGGCAGTTGACGTACTCGTCGCCGCCGCCGTAGACCTTGTGGTAGCCGGCGCGGGACTTGTCCACGCGGGGAAGGGTCTTTTTGGCGGTGGCCTCGTCCATGCCCAGCTTCTCAACGCAGTTGCGCAGCCGGTCGGCCTTGGGGGCAAAGACGTGGACGTTCAAAAGGCGGGGATGGTCTTTCAGCACCTCGTCGGCGCAGCGTCCCACGATGATGCAGCTTTCCCTGTCCGCCAGGTCGCGGATGATGTTCTGCTGCACCATGAACACCTCGTCCTGCATGCTCTTGATGGCCATGCCCAGCGGGTAGATGCGCTTGTAGTAGATGTTGTTGGCGCTCTCCTCGGTGTCCGAGATGGTGGACACCGGCAGGCCCATGCGGCGGGCGGTCTGCTCGACGATGTCGCGGTCGTAAAACTCGATGCCCAGCTCCTCGGCCAGCTTTTTGGCAATGGAACGGCCCATGCTGGCAAACTGGCGGGAAATGGTGATCACATACTTTTCAGCCATGCGGCATCCTCCTTCAGGTGCGCTCGGCGGCGCGCGCCGGGCGGGCTGCCTGGCGCGGCTTGCGGTTTTGCATGGCGCGCACAATGCAGGACAGCGTAAAGTTGATGATAAAGTAAATCACGAAAGCAACGCCGAACAGCACAAACACGTCGCTGGTCAGCTGGGTGCCCACGCCGTTGTACATATTGGAGGTGGCCAGGATGCGCCGCACACGGCTCATCAGCTCAATGACGGCCACGTTGGCCAGGTAGGACGAGTCCTTGATGGTGGTGATGACCTGGCTGAGCAGGGTGGGGACCACGGCCTTGTACGCCTGGGGCAGCACGATGTAGACCATCGTCTGCACGGTGCCGAAGCCCTGGCTGTGGGCGGCCTCGAACTGGCCCTTGGGGATGGAGTTCAGGCCGCCGCGGATGATCTCGGCAATGACCGAGGAGGTGAACAGCACCAGCGCCACGAACGCGCGGAACAAAATCTGCACCTCGACGCTGGTCAGCCCCAGCATCCGCCGCGCCAGGAAACCGGGCACCGGGCAGATGATCAGGCAGACAAAGATCCACAAAAGCAGCGGCGTGTTGCGGAACAGCTCGATGTAAGCGGTGGCGATCCACTTGAAAATGCGGGTCTTGCCGGTGCAGTAGTTGCGCACCAATGCCAGGATGGACCCCAGCACGATGCTGACCAGCACCGCCGCCGCGGCGATGACCACCGTGAACAGGACGCCGGTCAGGATGTAGGTCATGACGCCGGGGCGCGTCAGGATCGAAAAACTTGCAGCCCAGTCCATCACGACACCTCCTCGGCTTTGTTCAGGGCAGCGGCGCTGCCGGCGTCACGCTTTTTCAGCGAGGTCTCCCACGCTGTGGCCAAGGTGGACAGCGGGAAGCAGACGATGAAGAACAGCGCGCCGCACACCAGGTAGGCCGGCGCATAGGCGCCGCCGGTGGTGGCGCCGGTGACAAAGCTGTAGGTCAGCGAGATCAGGTCGGCGCCGCCGACGATGTACAGGCAGCTGGTGTTCTTGAACAGGTTGACCGCCTGGTTGACCATGGGCGGCAGAATGATCTTGATGCTTTGCGGCAGAATGATGTAGTACATGTACTGCACATAGCCAAAGCCCTGGCTTTGGGCGGCCTCGAACTGGCCGCGGGGGATCGACTGGATGCCGGCGCGCACCACCTCGGCCATATAGGCGCCGGTGTAGACGCCCAGCGTGATGACGCCCACCACGGTGATGTCCGCCCCCAAACCGCTGAACGCCAGCGTGTAGTACAAAAAGCACATCTGCAAAAGCACCGGCGTGTTCTGGATAAATTCCACATAGATGCGGGCGATCACCGCCAGCGGTTTTTTGCCGCTGGTGGCCATCAGGCCGAAAATGATGCCCAGGACCAGCGCCAGCAGCAGGCCGAAAATTGCGGTGACCAGCGTGTTGCGCAGGCCCAGAAGAAACGTGCCGCGGTAGGTCCACACCGTCGCCCAGGCGCTGGGGCTGAAAAGGCCCGTCAGAAATTCCACCGGTCGATCCCTCCTTACTTGTCATTCTTTTGGTCGGTTACTGAAAAACGTACCCATAAAAGGGGCGGCCCCGCGGCAACGGGGCCGCCTGATAGATGCAAGGCTTACAGGCCGTACTCCTCGATCAGGCTGTCGATGGTGCCGTCCTCCAGGCAGGTCTGGATGAACTCATCGCAGTAGGCCGAGAAGCCGGAGCCTTTTCTGGTCACAACGCCGTACTCCTGCGGGGCAAACTCGGCGTCGATAAAGTCGCGGCCTTCGGTCTTATAGTAGGCCAGGATGGACTTGTCCACGCAGAAAGCGTCGACCTCGCCGGCGCTCAGTGCGGTGGAGATGGCCGGGTAGTCGTCGTACTGGCGGAAGGACACGCCCTCGGTCCAGGTGGCCGGGTCAAAGGTGGAGGAGTCGTAGTTGTCGCCGGAGATGACGCCCGCCTCGATCATGGCTTCCACCAGCTTGGCGGCGGAAGTGGACGAGGTGGAGACGCCCACGGTCTTGCCCTCCAGGTCAGCCAGCGTGCTGATGCCGGAGGCATCCTCCACCAGCACCGAGACATAGTCGGTGTAATACGGGGTCGAGAAGTCCCAGCTCTGGCGGCGCTCCTCGGTGATGGTAAAGGTGGCCAGGTCGCAGTCCAGGTCGCCGGAGTCGATCAGCTGGCCGCGGGTGGCGGCGGTGACGGTGGTGTACTCGATGTCAACGCCCAGGCTGTCGGCCAGCTTCTGGGCCAGGTCGATCTCCAGGCCGCTGTACTCGTTGGTCAGCGGGTCCAGGTAGCCAAAGCCGATCACGTCGCTCTTGACGCCCACGCGCAGCACGCCGCGGTCCACAATGGCCTGCACGTCCTCGGCCAGCTCGCCGCTGGCGGCGGTGTCGCCCGTGCTGGCGGACGAGGTGTCCGCCGCAGAGGACGAGGAAGCGGTGTCGCCGGAGCAGGCCGCCAGGGACAGGGCCAGCGTGCCGGCCAGAACGGCGGATGCGATCTTGTTCAAACGAATCATGTTCTTTCCCTCCTGTTGGTTGGACGCGGGGCCGCCGGATTACGGCAGCCCGCGCCGTGTTCTATCTCAAAAGCGGGATGCGGCCTGCACGGCAGGCCGCCCGCCCTCAAGGCACGAATAAAATGCGGGCCTTACTTCAAGATCTTGCCCAGGAACTGTTTGACACGCTCATGCTGGGGATTCTCGAAGAAATGGTCGGGGGTGCCCTCCTCCAAAATCTCGCCGTCGGCCATGAACACGACCCGGTCGGCCACCTGGCGGGCAAAGCCCATCTCGTGGGTGACGACCACCATGGTGATGTTCTCCTTTGCCAGCTTGATCATAACGTCCAGGACCTCCTGGATGGTCTCCGGGTCCAGGGCGGAGGTGGGCTCGTCAAACAGGATGATCTTGGTCTGGCTGCACAGCGCGCGGGCAATGGCGATGCGCTGCTGCTGGCCGCCGGACAGGGTGGTGGGGTAGACGTGGGCTTTGTCCCGCAGGCCGACCACGTCCAGATAATGGTATGCCAGCTCCTCGGCTTCCTTTTTGCTTTTGTGCTGCAGTTTGATGGGGGCCAGCGTCAGGTTGCCCAGCACCGTCATGTGCGGGTACAGGTTGAACTGCTGGAACACCATCGACATGTTGTCGCGCACGATCTGGCGCTTGTTCTTGTGGGTCAGCTCGGTGCCGTTGATGTACACCTTGCCGCTGGTGGGCTCCTCCAGAAAGTTCATGCAGCGCACGGTGGTGGACTTGCCGGAGCCGGAAGGCCCGATGATGACGAGCTTTTCGCCCTCGGCCACCTCCAGCGACACATCCTTCAAAACGTGCAGGTCACCAAAAAACTTGTTGACTTTCTCCAACCGGATCATCAAATTCCTCCCCTTTATCGCGTTTGTCGCGCAGGCAGCCTGCGCCGAATGCGGTCCCGGCAGTCTGCCGGGCACTGTAAAGAAATAAGGACGCTTGCCGGCCGCCTAGACCGGCGAAACGTCCTTGTTTCAACTGGTATCTGGCCCTGATTTTACCACATCTGCGGACAGTTGTCAACCGTGCGGCGACAGAAACCGCTTTTTGGCGTCAGGCGGGGAACACCCGCACATTCCGCCGCAGCGTGTCGGGACAACATGCTCCGCCGTTTGGGGCGGCCGCCAATGCGCCTGCCGGCTTGCCAAACTGCCGCGCGGCGGTATACAATATAGGCACCAAACGGGAAAGGACGGCCGCAGCGGCCGGACGGTGAAACGATGCCAGTGGATATGAAGGAGGCCATTGCCGCAGCGGCCAGGACGCTGGTGATGGACAAGCATGTCAAAAAGCTGACGGTCAAGGATATCGTGGAGGAGTGCGGCATCACCCGCCAGGCATTCTATTATCATTTTGCCGATATCCCGGAGCTTCTGCAGTGGGTGCTGGAGCGCGAGACCACGCAGATCCTGCAGCGCAGCCGCCAGCAGGGCGGCGGGGGAGAGCAGGGCCTGCGGCGGTTCTTCCAGCTGGCGGTCCAGGCAAGGCCCTACATCCGCCGCAGCATGCAGACCGGCTACCGCGACGAGCTGGAACGGATGATCACCGACGCGATCTACCGCTGCTTTGCCGAGGTGGTGGAGCGCGAGGACCTGTACCGCGGTTACAGCCGCGCCGAGGTGCGGCTGATCCTGCGCTACCATACCCAGGCCGTCACCGGCCTGCTGGAAAGCTGGACCGACGAGGACAGCAAAAATCTGGACCAGATCGTCAGCCTGGTCTACCGCATGGTCCAGGGCGAGATCTCGCCCCGCGGCTGAACAGGTCGCGCAGGCCGCGGCAGTCGGGACCAAATTTGCCAAAACCGCCGGAGTGTGAAGTTTTTTTACACTCCGGCGGTTTTGTCTATACAGGCTGCCGGCATTGACAATGGCGCCGGGGCGCGCCGTCCGTTACAATAATGCAGGAAAGGGGGCGCTGCGAATGCCGCACGAAATTCTATCCGTCAAACTGTGCGAGCTGGACGACCGTATCGGCCGGTTGCACGGCCGGGTCCATCTGAGCGAGTCCGCCTGCCACAGCCGGCTCCGGCAGGAGATCGAAGCGATGGGCAGGGAGTGCGAGGCGGCGGAGCTGGCGCTGGGGCAAAAGCTCCAATACTCCAGGTCAGAGACCGCCAAAGCATTGTTTCAGGCGTATGAACAGATCCGGCAGATCATCGAAAACGTGCAGGCGCGGCCCGGCCCGGCCGGCGACGCCGACCAGGCCGCCGAGGAGAAGATCCTGCTGGCGGAGTACGCGCTGGACTTTGCCGTGCAGGCCGCCGACCGCGCCCTGCTGACCGCCATGGAGGCCATCGAGGCCGAAATGACACAAAACGAACGGACGAAAGAAGGGAACCCCGGATGAAAGAAGTCAAATCTCCCAAAAAACCGCTGATCTATTACTACGGCATCGTCCTGCTGATCCTGTTCCTGTTCAACCTGATCGTCACGCCGCTGCTGGCCCAGGGCCAGGTGGTGGAGGTGGACTACGGCACCTTTATGCAGATGATCGAGGACAAGGACATCGGCATGGTGCAGGTGGAGGACAGCCAGATCCTGTTTACCGACAAGGACAATGCCGTCATCTACGAGACCGGCGCCATGGACGACCCCACGCTGACCCAGCGATTGTTTGATGCGGGCGCTCAGTTCACCCGCGTGGTCGAGGAGCCCATGTCCCCGATCCTCAGCTTTCTGCTGACCTTTGTGCTGCCGCTGGTCATCTTTATCGGCATCGGCCAATATATGAACAAAAAGCTAGTGGAGCAGATGGGCGGCAAAAACTCGATGGCCTTTGGCAAAAGCAACGCCAAAGTCTACGTCCAGTCCAGCCAGGGCATCCGATTCAGCGATGTGGCCGGCGAGGACGAGGCCAAGGAGAGCCTGGCCGAGATCGTGGACTACCTGCACGATCCCAAAAAGTACACCGACGTCGGCGCCTCGATGCCCAAGGGCGTGCTGCTGGTAGGCCCTCCGGGCACCGGCAAGACCATGCTGGCCAAGGCGGTGGCCGGCGAGGCCAACGTGCCCTTCTTCTCCATCTCCGGCAGCGAGTTTGTCGAGATGTTTGTGGGCATGGGCGCGTCCAAGGTGCGCGACCTGTTCAAGCAGGCAAAAGAAAAAGCCCCCTGCATCGTCTTTATCGACGAGATCGACGCCATCGGCCAGAAGCGCAGCAGCGGCGGCGGTATGGGCGGCAACGACGAGTGCGAGCAGACGCTGAACCAGCTGCTGACCGAGATGGACGGCTTTGAGGGCAACAACGGCGTCATCATCCTGGCCGCCACCAACCGGCCCGAAAGCCTGGACCCCGCCCTGACCCGCCCCGGCCGCTTTGACCGCCGCGTGCCGGTGGAACTGCCCGACCTGGCCGGCCGCGAAGCCATCCTGAAAGTCCACGCCAAAAAGATCAGGACCGCGGACGACGTGGACTTCCACACCATCGCCCGCATGGCCTCCGGTGCATCGGGCGCCGAGCTGGCCAACATCATCAACGAGGCCGCGCTGCGCGCCGTGCGCGACGGCCGAACCATCGTCACCGAGGCCGACCTGGAGGAGAGCATCGAGGTGGTCATTGCTGGCTACCAGAAGAAAAGCGCCGTCCTCTCCGACAAGGAAAAGCTGGTGGTGGCCTACCACGAGATCGGCCACGCGCTGGTGGCCGCCCTGCAGAGCCACAGCGCCCCGGTGCAGAAGATCACCATCATCCCCCGCACATCCGGCGCGCTGGGCTACACCATGCAGGTGGACACCGGCGACAAGTACCTGCTGACCAAAGAGGAGCTGGAAAACAAGATCGCCACCCTGACCGGCGGCCGCGCCGCCGAGGAAGTGGTGTTCGGCAGCATCACCACCGGCGCCTCCAACGATATCGAGCAGGCCACCAAGCTGGCCCGCGCCATGATCACCCGCTACGGCATGACCGACGAGTTCGACATGGTGGCCATGGAGACGGTGAACAACCAGTATCTGGGCGGCGACACCAGCCTGGCCTGCTCGGCCGATACCCAGAACCGCATCGACGCCAAGGTGGTGGAGGTGGTCAAGGCCCAGCACGAAAAGGCGCGCCGGATCCTGGAGCAGAACCGCGCCAAGCTGGACGAGCTGGCCAAGTTCCTGTACGAGAAGGAGACCATCACCGGCGAGGAATTTATGCAGATCCTGAAAGCAGGGGGTGACAAGCAATGAGAAGGCGTTCCGGATTTGGCTGGCTGGAGCTGGTCATCGGCATCCTGCTGATCGTTTTGGGCGTGTTCACCTTTGCCAACCCCGGCTTTGCGCTGACCGGCCTGGTGGCGCTGTTCGGCGCGATCGCCATCGTCATGGGCGTGGCGGACATTGTGCTGTACGTCCGGGTCGAGCGGTTCACCGGCTTTGGGCCGGTGGTGTCGCTCATCAGCGGCATTCTCAGCGTCATGTCGGGCTTTATGCTGCTGGTCTACCCCAACGCGGGGCGGTGGGTGCTGTCGCTGCTGTTTCCCATCTGGTTCATCGCCCACTGCATCTCGCGGCTGTCCCAGCTGAACACCATCCGCTTCCATGCAGGCAGCGGCATGTACTACTTTACCCTTGTGGTCAACATCATCGGGCTGATCCTCGGCTTTTTGATGATCCTGCGGCCGGTGATCTCGATCCTGTCCATCGGCTGGATCGTCGGGTTTTACCTGATCCTGCTGGGGGTCGACAGCATCGTGCTGGCCGTCAGCAACATGGGCCGGCGGTAAACGGCCGGGGCCGCCGCATCGGCGGGTTGATGCCGTCCACCATACTGTAAAATACTGCAAATCTGAACAGAGGCCGAAACCCGGCTGCCGCATGCTGCGCGCCTGGTTTCGGCCTCTGTCTGTTTTATTGCGGTCTGCTGGTGCAGTTTATGCAGCTGTCTTATGCAACGGGGATCTCAACGCCGTTCACCGTCACCGCGGCGACGGCGGCGGGGTCCAAAAGCGTGTCAAACTCGCACTCCACCGTGTAGTACCCCTCTCCGCCATAGGCGCTGCGGGTGCCGCCATCCACGCCCCAGCCTTCCGGCAGGGCCAGGGCGGTGCCGTCGGCAAAGGTCAGCGCCAGCGGCAGCCGGGAAAGCCGGTCCCGCACTGCGGCGTCATCCGGGTGTTCTGCAAAGGTGACAGCCACGCGCATCGGCGTAATACTTACCTGGGCAATGGGGACGCCGGTGTCTGGCTCTGTGGTCCCCTCCGGCGCCGCCGCGGTCACTGCCGGCCGGGCCTCCGGCAGTGTAAAGGAAAAAGTCAGCTCGTGCTCCCAGCTCCAGACCGTCTCGGTGCTGCCGTCGTCGTGCACGGCATTGCCAAAAATGCGGAACACGGCCAGCTCGACCGCATCGCCCGGCTGCAGCCCCTCGTGGCGGGCGGTCAGCATCAGCGGTACGGTGGCGTCGGTGGGGTCCGGGTCTTCCAGCTGACGGCAGCTGACCCCGTCTGATACCGGCCCTGCGGGGGTCAGGATGGCCCATATGTTGTAGCGCAGATCAGGGTCATACTGGCCATCTGCAAAGGTCAGCTGCACCGGCAGATAGGCCGTCGTGCCGTCGTCCAAAACGCCCTCCAGCGTGACGGTGACGCCCTCCTTGGTCTGCGTCAGGGAAAGCCCTTCCCCCGGCATCCCCAGGCTGGCGGCCTGCTGCTGGCTGCCGGCCCCGAAAAACTCCCCGATGGATGCCCAGGGGAACACGCCGGCAGCCGCCGCAGTTCCCACCCCCAGGCAGAACAGCAGCGCGGCGGCAGCCGCCAGTGCCCAAAGCCGGCGGATCCGCCGGGCGGCCGGGCGCGGCCGGGGTCCCGGCTGCGCCTGCGGCGCATCGCCCGCCAGCCCCAGCTTTTGGCGGGCCAGCGCCAGGATGCGCTCGGTTTCGCCCTCCTGCGCGCCTTCCGGCTGCGGCCGGGGAGTGTAGTAGGTGTCCATCCAGTCAAACCACGTCTTCATGTGTGACGCCCCTTTCCTGCAGGATGCTGCGCAGCTTTTCTCTGCCGCGGAACAGCCTTGTTTTTACGGTGGATTGGTTCAGCCCCATATCGCGGGCAATTTTTGCGGTTTTCTCCCGGCGGTAATAGTACCGCAGAAAAATCTCGCGGGTTTGTTCGTCCAGGCTGTCGACGGCCTCGCGGGTCAGTTGTTCCAGCTCCCGGCGCTCCAGACTGCGGGCCAGCTGTTCGGCCGGGGCAAGGACGTCCTCCTCCAGCGGCACCGTCGGGCGCAGTGTCCGCAGGCGGCTGCGTGCCTCGTTGCGGCAGACAGCGGCCAGATAGCTTTTCAGCGCGCCCTTTGCCAGGTCCAGCCGTTCGGCGGCCTGCCACAGCTTGACAAAAGCCTCGGCGGCCGCTTCCTCCACATCCTGTGCCGAAAGCCCCGGCCCCGCCGCCCGCACCACCGACGCCGCGTAGGCGCCGTACTGCCGGATGCAGGCGGCAAGCGCCTGCTCGTCCTTTTTCTGCAGGCCGGCCAGCATTGTCTGCTCCTCCATGCCTTCACCTTCCTTCGGTTTTCTGTCGAAACATGTTTCACCCTTCTATACGCAGCCTGCCGCCGTTTGGTTGCAGAAAAAGCAAAAATCCGCCCTGTTGGGCGGATCCAGATTGTCGAAAAAGTTCAGAATCTGTCGCCGTCGGCGGACAATCTCCGGCCTAAGAGCCGGGCCTTACGGCCCGGTTGGCCTCCGAAACGCGCCTGCGGGCGCAGTGCGCCGACGACGGCGACACCGACAGGGAAATTTTGCGGCAAATTGTGTGCGAGGAGCTGTGCTCCGAGTGCGCGATTTGCCGTAAAATTTTGTCGAAGGGGATTCCAAAGGGGGAAACAGACGCGGTAGGCGCAGCCGTGCGCGGCTGTTGCCCCTTTTGCAGCGTGTCGAGAAACTCGACACGCTGACTTCGCCCTGTTGGGCGGATCGGAGCGGGGCATGGACGTGTACCGGAACGTGTACTTGCACAAAAAAAGACGCCGGAACCAACATTCCAGCGTCTTTTTGTTGGTGCGGAAGATGGGACTTGAACCCACACGTCATGGACACACGCACCTCAAACGTGCCTGTCTGCCGATTCCAGCACTTCCGCATAGGCGACGCCGGCACGGTGTGTCGGCATCGCAAAAAAGATGTTAGCATATCCCAAGGGAAAAGTCAAGCTTTGTTTGCCGGGCGCGCCAAGGGGTGTTTGCCGGGCGCGCCAAGGGGTGTCCCGACGATGATTTTCCGGGCGGGAAACCGCATTGCTCATTTGCCGTTCAGGGCGGCCATCTCGTTGCTTTTGCAGGTCGTCTCAGCCAGGATCTTCTGGGTCAGGCCGATACGGTTGGTTTTGAAGTGGAAGAAGGGGCGCTCTTTCAGCTGGCGGATCTCCACCGGCTGCATATACTCTTTCAAGCAGGCGCGCACCGGTTTTTCAATGTCTGCCAGCGTATAGCCGTCCTTCAGCACAACAAACAGATAGGGCAGGAAATACCCGGTATGTTCCACATCCGGCACAATCACGAAAAATTCGTCGTCGATGCCGTCAATGTCCGCGTCGGCCACGATGTTTTCCATGGGAAGGGTGGCCAGGTCTCCGCCGCCGAAGCGCGGCGCTTTGCCGCGGGTCTGAACATAAATCACGCCGTCCTTGTTCATGTATCCGATGTCGCCGGTGTGCAGCCAGACGCGCCCGTCGGCGTGCTTTTGCAGCGCTTTGGCGGTGGCCTCGGGGCTGTCGTAGCCCAGCATCAGGCCGGGGCCGCTGATGCAGATCTCGCCCATCTGGTCATAGGTCAGTTCGTTTTGGGTACCGGGCTCGAACACACTGGTGAGGTTGTGCAGCAGCGGTACGCCTACATTGCCGTTGCCCATTGGGTGGGGCGCCAGCGGCAGCGAAACGTTGGAGCCGGCCTCACTGTTGCCATAGCCGGTGGTAAAGCGGATGTGGCAGTTGTGGTCTTCCAGGAATTTCTGTGCCCGGCGCATCTGGTTGTTGTTATAAGACTCGGACCCCGCGCCGGCGGCGGTCAGATGAGACAGGTCGTAGTCATCCGGCATACGACCGTTGCGCATGACGGTCTCGATAAACATGGGGATGAGGGGCCAGCTGTTGGGGCGGTAGCGCATCAGTTCCAGATCGACGTCCTTGGGGGCGCAGTAGGGATCCAGGATCAGCAGCTTGTTGGAAGCCAGCGGCATCAGCATCATCGAAGCCACCACCGCCACCAGCGTGGGCGGCAGGCAGGTGATCATCCAGGTGGGACGGTACTGGGTGGAACCGGCATAAAAATTCATCTGCGCCACCACCGACAGCATGGTATGCGCGGAATGGATCACCTGCTTGGAGGGGCCTGTGGAACCGCTGGTGTAAGCGCGGAACAGCGGCCGGTCGATGTCGACAGGGGCGGCCACGGGGCCGGCATACTGTCCCCCCTTGGCCAGGAAGGCATCCCAGCTCATGGTTTTTGGGCCGTGCGCTTTCTCGGCGGGATAGCAACGGTCCAGATTGTCGCGTACATAGTCGGGCATGGCGCTGCGATGGCAGGAATTGCAGGCGTCAACCAAAACGACCTCCTCCACTTGGGTGTCGGCCAGATAGCGCCCCCATTCGTCCTGCGAAAGCCAATCCTGCGCGATCATCGCCCGGGCGCCGGACTTGCGCACCGCTTCGACGTTTTCTTTCAGCGTGTTGTCCCGGCACAGCAAGGACGCGCCGATCGTTTCGGCGGCCAGCAACAGATAAATAAATTCAGGGATAGACGAGAGAAAGACCGGGATCTGATCGCCCTCCCCAAAGCCAAGCGCGCGCAGGGCGCGGGCGGTATCCTCCGCCTTGTCGAATACGGTACTCCAAGCGATCTGGCTGCCGTAGAATTCTATGGCGGCCACACGGTCGCCGGGGCAGTTGCGGCGCAGATATTCCTGGATCGTGCAGTCGGGCAAGTGGATCATCCGCTGCAGCATTTCGGGATAGTACTGCATCCAGGGACGGTCGATGCTGGGTTTGCCGGTCATAGAGGGGGCGCTCATAATCGCATTCTCCTTTTTCTTCTTTTTTTTTCTTCTTTCTTTTGACGTGGCGCGGCGGACTTTTTTGTTCCATATCTGAGGAACCCGTCGGGGACGCGGCCTGAAATTCGGGTGCATCTGAAAAATCCACAGCACGGTCCGATTCTGCGAAAAAGCGGCGTTTGCCGCGTTGCGGGGCTTTGCAAACCATCAAGTGTTGCGGCGGTTTCGCGACTTGCATCCGCTGTTTTTTCGGGAATGGAGATTTTGGCTTTGGCGCTTTTGATTTATCCGATACACCCTAAAGGACAAAGCGACGGTTTTCTGTGGGCGCGCCGGCGGGGAGATCCTCTCCAAGGCGTACCGGATACGCCCTGCAACGGAACACGGCCCCCGACGCCGTCGGGGGCCGTGTTCAGTATAGCATTGCGGCGCCGGATCAGAGGCGGAATGCGGATGAAACAATATGAATCCCGGCCAGAAGACAAAAAGCGGCGGTCATTGCGACGTTTCGGCCTGCGCGTGTTCGCGTATGGCCTCGAGCGCGGAGGCGATCTCGCCGCGGTCGGTCAGCAGGGCGCTGCTGCGGCCCTGCCAGAGCAGCGCGAAGGTCCGCGCGAAAGAGGCGCAAAGTTCCGGTCGGTTGAAGGTGTACAGATTGTTGTATGGGTCGTTCAGCCGCAGCAACGGAGCGGAGTCGCTCAAAAAAACACAATGTTTTGTCGAAATTTCAGAGTCCGGCAAAAGTTTTCCGGTGGCAAGCCGGATCTCGGCGCCGCCGCGGTTTCGGCACAGCTGCGCGACGTGTTCCAGACAGCGTATAACCTGGCCGGCGGTCAAGCGGATCCTGCGGTCAAACAGATCCGCCTGCCGTTCGGCGATCAGATCCAGCAGGGCCGTGCTGTACAAAAGGATCTGGATGCGGGACGTTTTGACCGCGCTGCAGGCCAGGCGATGGAATTTGCGCAGTTCCTCGGCAGGGGGGAGGTCGGACGCCTGCGCAAGCTGGGGCAGCAGTTCCTCCAGCAGATCCTCCGGCAGGAGATGCTCGGTAATCCGGCCGATCATCCAATGCTGCTGCATGGAAAGCAGCCCGCGCGTATAGACGCGCTCCTCCAGCAGCCGCCGCATGGTCTGCCTGTGGAACAACAGGCGTTCGCGGCTGCAAAGCGACGTCAGGCAGCGGTACAGCACGCTGTAGCTGTCCGGCGCTTCGGTCATCGCCACCGAGACGCAGTGTTCGCCGCCCATCAGCATCCCGGAGATGGCAAAGCCGTCCTGCACGGCGAACATGGCGCGGCCTGCTTGCCGCCGTACAGCTGGAAGTCGATGCAGCTGTTTTGGCTGAGCATCTCCACCAGAAACAGCGTGTCATAGGGGGAGGTCAGCTTGTCCGGCCCCACATCCACCAGCATGGCATAATGTACGTCCCGGTACCAGCCGTTCTGGGGCGGATGCCGATCCTCCGATTCGGCAATCATAAACTGATAAGAACGCTCCATCGAAAAAAGATCGAAGACTCCTACCGCGTTCAAAGCGCTGACGCGCCGCAGCACCGGGTGGCGCATCAGCGCGGTGTACTGCTCCAACCGGATCTCGGGAAAAAACAGCAGCCGCGGCGCGACGTCGGTGCCGGCGTGGGTCTGAATCTCCCGCACGTAGCTGTACTCGGCCTTCAGATTGTCGTACAGCGCCTGGCGGAGTGTTTCGCGGCTGGTTACCTGATATTCCTGCATCAGCCGGCTCAGTCCGTCTCCGGCGCATCCGGCGGCGATACAGTCGCTGATGCCCCGCAGGACTTTGCGCCGGTTTTTTTCCGGGGGAAGCATTTGTCCGCTGGTCCATTTGCTGATATAGGATACGTCGTAACTCAGCTGCTGTGCCAGCGTATAGTTTTTGATCTCCGCCGTTGTCAGCAGATGCTTCAGCAGCCTGCTGAACCGGTTTTTCTCTGGCATGGATATCCTCCTGTCCGCAAAATGACCGCAAAATTTCACTTTTGTTCATTTTAATTCAATTTCGGTCATTTCTCAAGCGGGACGGCCATATTTTTCGTCATTTTTTTCGCGGCGGACCCCGTTTCGGCGGCCTTGCGCGTTATTCCTGTCCGTTTGCGGCCGCGCGGAAATTTTACGATCCGGTCGGTTTTTCTTTTCCGGGATACGCACGATTGGAAAAAAGCGTATACGGTGTCAAAATTCAAGTTTTGCAACACAAAGGACAACAAAAAACACCCGGCCAAACTGCGCGGGCGACGCCGCAGGACGCCGCCGCGCGTATGGCCGAATGCTTTTTTGAGGATGCTGTACGCCCGGTTTGAAACCGGAAAACGCGGCCGGGCCGGTTCAGTCGGCAAACATCGGGGTGGACAGGTAGCGGTCGCCGGTGTCGGGCAGCAGCACCACCACCAGCTTGCCGGCGTTTTCGGGGCGGGCGGCCACCTGCGCTGCTGCCCAGGCCGCAGCGCCGGAGCTGATGCCCACCAAAAAGCCGTCCTTCTGTGCGATCGCCCGGCCGGCGGCGTAGGCGTCCTGTTCGGTCACGGGGATGATCTCGTCGTAAACGCGGGTGTCCAGCGTTTCGGGCACAAAGCCCGCGCCGATGCCCTGCAGGCCGTGGGGGCCGGCCTGGCCGCCGCTCAGGACCGGGCTGCCGGCAGGCTCCACGGCAATGACCTTCACGTTGGGGTTCTGGGCTTTCAGGTAGCTGCCCACGCCGCTGATGGTGCCGCCGGTGCCCACGCCCGCCACAAAAATGTCCACCTGGCCGTAGGTGTCGTGCCAGATCTCCGGGCCGGTGGTGGCGCGGTGGGCGGCGGGGTTGACCGGGTTCTCGAACTGGCCGGGCACAAAGCTGCCGGGGGTGGCGGCGGCCAGCTCGCTGGCTTTCTCGATAGCGCCGGCCATGCCTTTGGCGCCGGGGGTCAGTACGATCTCGGCCCCGAAAGCCTTCAGCAGGTTGCGGCGCTCGACGCTCATGGTGTCGGGCATGGTCAGCACCACATGGTAGCCGCGGGATGCGCCGATGGCCGCCAGCCCGATGCCGGTGTTGCCGCTGGTAGGCTCGATGATGGTGGCGCCGGGGGTCAGCTTGCCTTCGCGCTCGGCCCGGTCCAGCATGGCTTTGGCCACCCGGTCCTTGACGCTGCCGGCGGGGTTGCAGTATTCCAGTTTGGCTGCCAGCGGCGTTTTCAGCCCCTGGGCGGCGGAAAAGTTGGACAGATAAACCAGCGGGGTGTGCCCGACCAGCGCGTCGATGCCGGATGCGATTCTCATGGGGTGACCTCCTTTGTGGGGCAGTGCTTTTTTTGTTTACAGCGCGCCGCGGCCATGGTATGCGCCGCGGTGCGGGCGGTATGCCGTATGCCCATTATTATAGCCAAAAGGCGGCGTGCGGGCAAGACGGTGCGGGGATGTCAGGTGCGGAAATCAATGTCGAACCGTCTGCCGTGGTGGAACAAAACGCCGTCCGTCAGCCGGATGCACAAAATGCGGGTATCCCCGTCGGCCAGGTCGCTGTGGCCGTTGCCGATCCAGCCGGCAAAGGCTGTGCGCAGCCGGGCGGCCAGCGCCGCGTTGCCGGGGGCGCTCCAGGCGCCCAGGTCCGCGCCATCGCCGTGGGCGGTGAACCAGTCGCCGCAGACCGCCACGGCCGGGCTGCGCCGGATCTGCCGCATTTTGCCGGACAGCCGATGGGTGACCACATAAAAACAGCCGTCGCTGTACAGCGCGTTGACATACCGCACATGCGGCCGGCCGCCCTCCGCCGTTGCCAGCGCGATGACGGTATCTTTTCCAAAGCGTTCGTTCAGGATCTGCGCGGTTTCCGCGTTCAGCTTTTCCATGGGCGTCTCCTTATGCCGGATCTGCGCTGCCTGGCCGGCGCGTCACAAAATGGTCTCCATGCCGTATTTCAGCGGCCGCAGGCCGCAGGACTCGTAAAAGCGTTTGGCGCTGTCGTTGCCGGCCCAGACGTTCAGCGTCAGGTTGTAGCAGCCGTGGTCTTTGGCATACTGCACGGCGGCGTCGTACAGCGTGCGGCCGATGTGCTGCCCGCGCAGCGTCTCGTCCACGCACAGGTCGTCGATGTACAGCGTCTTGACGTCGGTCATCACGGTGCTGCCCTTCTGCTGCTGCAAGATGCAGAAAGCGTACCCCACCAGCCGGTCGTCCCCGTCCACGGCGGCCAGGATGGGGCGGCTGCCGTCGGCCAAAATGGCGGCCAGCTCCCCGTCGGTGTACTTGCTGCCGCCGTCCCGGAACAGGTCGGGGCGGATGCGGTGGTGCACCTCCTCCACCTGGCGCAGCAGCGCATGGATGCGGGGGATGTCTTGGGTTTGGGCAAGTCGGACGGTCATGGTGCTCCCTCCCGGATGGACAGTGTGGCATATCAAGGTTTTGCATATCCAGTATACACCCGCAGGCGGCGCGGGGCAAGCGGCGGGCCGGCCGTGGGTTCATAAACTGCCCGGCCGCCGCGTACAGATACAGCAGGAAACGCGGGGGCGCCTGCCCGCCGCCCGCATTGACAGGGGGGGAGTCTGCATGAAACGCACGCCGGACAAACTGGTATGGAAACGGTGGGGCCTGGGGCTGTGGTTCGGCGCGGTGTGCGCGCTGTCGCTGTGCGGGTGGGGGCTGCTGGCCGGCGGGCTGCCGCAGGCCGGGGCGGGGGAGACCGCCATCCCCAACGACGTGTTTGCGGTGCAGGCCCCCGCCGACGCCGGCGGCGATGCGGCCGAGGCCATGATGCTGAAGATCGCCTGCCTGACCTTTGACGACGGGCCGTCCCCCAACACCCGGCCGATCTTGGATATCCTGGCCGACCGGGACGTGCCCGCCACCTTTTTTGTGGTGGCGCAGGAGGTCAACCGGGACTATCTGCCGCTGCTGGCCGACATCCAGGCCGAAGGCCACCAGGTGGCCCTGCACAGCGCCACCCACAAGTATTCGCAGATCTACGCCGGCAGCGAGGCGTTCTGGCTGGACATCAAGGCGCTGCGGCAGGCCATCTCGCCCTATGTGGATGTGGAAAACATCCACTGGCTGCGCTTCCCCGGCGGCAGCACCAACACCGTCAGCCACAAATACGGCGGCAGCGGCATCATGCAGCAGCTGATCCGCGAGGCGGAGGAAAAAGGCTACGAGTGGATCGACTGGAACGTGTCGGCCGAGGACGCCGCCGGCGGGGACCCCGACGCGGACCAGATCCTGGCAAACATCCGGCGCGACGCCGAAGGGCGCGACCTGTGCGTGGTGCTGATGCACGACACCGCCAAAACCGACGCCACGGTGGAGGCCCTGCCGGCGGTCATCGACTGGTTCCGCGGGCAGGGATACCATTTCTGCACGGTGGAGCAGATGTACGAGGCGCGGGACGGCGGGTGAGCACAGGCCGGCCGGGAAAAGCGGGGGAAAGCATGGCCCGGCCGCCTGCCTGCGCATGCCGGGAGCGGCGGGGGAAGATTCTCCACCTTGCACAGCCCGGCGGGGCAAAATTTTGGCAGGCCTACAAAAACTGAACATGGTGTTGAAATATGGCCCTCTTTTCATTGCATTGACGCGCCCGGCGGGGTATAATAAAGCTGCCCGCGGCCCTTTGGCGGGCAGGGAAGAGGGGATGAACCATGCACCGCACCCAAACTGCCCGCACCGCGCTGTGCGGCGTGCTGGGGGCGCTGGGGCTTGTGCTGCTGGCGCTGGGCAGCGTGCTGCCGCTGGCCACCTATGCCGCGCCGATGCTGGCCGCCTTTGCGCTGATCCCGCTGGTACAGGACTGCCCGCCCCGGTACGCCTGGCTGACCTGGGCGGCCACCGCCCTGCTGGCGCTGATGCTGCTGCCCGACCGGGAACTGGCGCTGACCTACGCGCTGGTGCTGGGGCCGTACCCCATGCTGAAACAGCGGCTGGACAAACTGCCCGGCCGCCCGCTGCGCCTGGCGGCCAAGCTGGCGGTGTTCAACGCCGCGGTGCTGGCCTGCTACGGGCTGCTTCTGGTGGTGTTCCCCCTGCCCGGCCTGTGGGAGGAGTTTGCCGCCGGCGGCCTGGCGCTGACCCTGGCCACGCTGGCGGTGGGCAATGTGGCCTTTGCCGCCTTTGACGTGGTGCTGGCGCTGCTGGCGGTGGTTTACCGCCGCAGGCTGCGCCCGCTGCTGAAATTTCTGCACTGACGCCTCCGGACGGCGCCCCGCCGGCCGGCAACGATCTCCATACGGAATGTATCAATATATCGCAATATCGCAAAAGATGACCCCCAAAACGGAAAGGACTGTTGTGCCATGTGGTTTGACGACGCTGTAATTTACCAGATCTACCCCCTGGGCCTGTGCGGTGCGCCGCTGAAAAATGAAGGCCCCGACCCGGAGCACCCCCACCGCATCCTGCGGCTGCTGGACTGGGTGGACCATATCAAGGACCTGGGCGCCACCTGCGTGCTGTTCAACCCCCTGTTCGAGAGCGACGCCCACGGCTACGACACCCGCGATTACAACCGGGTGGACTGCCGCCTGGGCGCCAACCAGGACTTTACGCAGGTGTGCGACGCGCTGCACGCCGCCGGGCTGAAAGTCATGCTGGACGGCGTGTTCAACCATGTGGGGCGGAGCTTCTGGGCGTTCCAGGACGTGAAGGCCAACCGCCACGGCAGCCGCTACAAGGACTGGTTCCACATTTCCTTCGACGGCAACAACGAGTTCGGCGACGGCTTCTGGTACGAGGGCTGGGAGGGCTGCAACGACCTGGTCAAGCTGAACCTGCAGAACCCGGAGGTCAAAAACTACCTGTTCGACGCGGTGCGCGGCTGGGTGCGGGAGTACGGCATCGACGGCCTGCGGCTGGACGTGGCCTACTGCCTGGACCTAGGCTTTTTGGCTGAGCTGCGCGCGCTGACCGACGGGCTGAAACCGGAGTTTGCCCTGATGGGCGAAACGCTGCACGGCGACTACAACCGCTGGATGAACGACCGTGCCTGCCACTCGGTCACCAACTACGAGTGCTACAAGGGGCTGTATTCCAGCTTCAATTCGGGCAATATGCACGAGATCGCTTACAGCCTCAACCGGCAGTTCGGCTCTGAGCCCTGGTGCCTGTACACCGGCAAGCATCTTTTGAACTTTGTGGACAACCACGACGTCACCCGCATCGCCACCATCCTGGCGGACAAAAACTGCCTCAGGCCCATCTACGGCCTGCTGTTCGGCATGCCGGGCACCCCGGCGGTCTACTACGGCAGCGAGTGGGGCGTGCAGGGCGACAAAAAGGACGGCGACCCCGCCCTGCGCCCGGAGATCGCCCTGCCGGAACACAATGCCCTGACCGAGTGGATCGCCGCGCTGGCCGGCGCCCGCAGCGCCAGCCCGGCACTGCGAAACGGCAGCTACCGCAACGTGATGGTCCAGCCCAAACAGCTGATCTTTGAGCGCCGCTGCGGGGACGACCGGGTGCTGGTGGCCCTCAACGCCGACAGCGAGACTTACCATGCCGACTTCAACGCCGAGGCCGGCCGCGCGGTGGACCTGATCACCGGCGACGTGCACGATTTTGGCGGCGGCAGCGACCTGCCGCCCTACTCCTGCATGTTCTGGAAAACCGAGTAAGCACCATCCAACCTAACGAAAAGGGTGTGTCTATGAAAAAGCTGCTGATTTTGGGAAGTGTGTTTGCAGTTGCTGCACTGATCGGCCTGGTTTCTTTTCTGGCTGGGACCAGAAACGTAAATGCCGGTGCATTTCTCTTTCCGGGGATCGTTGCGGCAGTTTTGTTGATTGCCTATTTTCGCGGCAGTCGGCAGGGTTGAGCCTCTGTCGCTGGCGCGTTGGCAAGACAAAACATAACGAGCAGGCTTCCGGCCCAAATGGCCGGAGGCCTGCTCGTTATCTGTCATTTGATTTGTATCGGTATCGCCGCGCCGCGGCGGGGGAGAAGGGCGGCTCAGGCAAGCGTCAGCCGGCCGTCCGCAGCGTCCACCGTCAGGGTGTCCCCGGCGCGGTGGCTGCCGGCGATGATCTCCCTGGCGATGCGGGTCTCCACGTTGGCCTGGATATACCGTTTCAGCGGGCGGGCGCCGTAGACCGGGTCATAGCCGTTGTCCACGATAAAGGCCTTGGCGGCGTCGGTCACCGCCAGATGCAGCTGCTTTTCCTCCAGGCGGCTGCGCAGGTCGGCCAGCATCAGATCGACGATACCGCCGATCTCGGCCTTGGTCAGGCTCTTGTAGTAGACGATGTCGTCCAGGCGGTTCAAAAATTCCGGCCGGAAATGCCGTTTCAGCAGCTGGTCGATCTGGCCGCGGGCCTCGGCCGAAAGCTCGTTGCCGCCGGCGGCGCGGCTGCGCTCCAGGTCCTCCAGGATGATGTCGGACCCCAGGTTGGAGGTCAAGATGATGATGGTGTTCTTGAAGTCCACCGTGCGGCCCTGGCTGTCGGTGATGCGGCCGTCGTCCAGCACCTGCAGCAGGATGTTG
>ERZ1643249.1640-NODE-1640-length-22150-cov-10.753564_pt1 | contig 22150 bp, 20 predicted proteins | sample MGYA00579263_ERZ1643249 | MGnify/ENA primary metagenome ERZ1643249 (study PRJEB29033, sample SAMEA4952264) | chicken gut metagenome | biome: Broiler Chicken; feature: Gastrointestinal Tract; material: Caecum | place: Ireland | collected 2018 | study: Broiler... | reverse complement strand
TCTCTAACTAAATGACCTTTTGAGCTTCCTCCAATGTGTGGATTACATGGCATATTAGCAACAGCCTCTAAACTTATTGAAAATACAACTGTTTTCATTCCTAATCTAGCCGCAGCAAGTGCTGCCTCACAGCCAGCATGTCCTGCTCCAATTACTGCTACATCATATTCTCCTGCATAATAACTCATCTTTTTATTCCCTCTTTCTTTTATTTTCCTAAACAAAATTTAGAGAAAATTTCATTAATAATATCTTCAGTTACAACTTCACCTGTAATTTCTCCTAAATCGTCTAGAATTTGTTTTATATATATAGCTATGATATCTATAGGCATTGAATCTAAAATCGCTTTATTTGCCAATTTAACGTTTTCTATTGCTTTAGCTATAATATTCTTGTGTCTTATATTTGTTATTAAAACTTCATTATCTAAATTAATTTCATTTAAATTAAACATTTCTGTTATTTTATTATACAATTCTTCTAATCCAGTTTTATTTAATGCTGATATTTTTAAAATATTTTTAGATGTATTTTTAAAAATTTCATTATTTTCATCTAAAACATTCTTTAAATCACTTTTATTTAATAATATAATTGATTTTTTATTTTTAATTAATTTTAATATTTCTAAATCTTCTTTATCTAGTTCTTTTGAACTATCAAAAATAGCAATAATTAAATCTGCATCTTTAGCTTCTTCAATTGATTTTTGAATACCTATTTTTTCAACACAATCTTTTGATTCTCTAATACCCGCTGTATCTATTAATTTTAGTGTAATGCCATTAATTGTAACAAATTCTTCTATTGTATCTCTTGTAGTTCCAGCTATATCTGTTACAATTGCTCTATCTTCTTTTAATATTGCATTTAATAATGAAGATTTTCCTGCATTTGGTTTACCTATTATAGCTGTTTTTATTCCATCTTTTATTATTTTTCCATTATCAAAGGATTTTTCTAATTTTGTTAATTTTTTTCCAATTTTTTCAAGCATATTTTTTATTTCTTTTTCTTGTACTTCTGGTGTATCATATTCTGGATAATCTATCGTAACGTCAATATTTACAAGTACATCTAAAATATCTTGTTTTATTTCTTTTATTTCTTTTGATAAAAATCCTTCTAATTGTTTTATTCCACTTTTTACTTCTCTTTCAGATTTTGCGTTTATTACATCTATTACAGATTCAGCTTGAGCTAAATCAATTCTACCATTTAGAAATGCTCTTTTTGTAAATTCTCCTGGCTCAGCCATTTCTGCTCCATTTTTTAAACATATTTCTAATATTTTTTTTATTATTAAATTTCCTCCATGAGAATTTATTTCACACATATTTTCTGTTGTATAACTTTTTGGTGCTTTAAAATATGATACTAATACTTCATCTATTATTTCATCATTTTGTATAATATGTCCATATTTAATTGTATATCCTTTTATGTCTTCAATTGGTTGTTTATTTTTAGGAACAAAAATTTTGTCTAAAATGTTAAATGTGTTTTCTCCACTCATTCTAATTATTCCAATCCCACCTATCCCAGGTGCTGTGGATATACCTACAATTGTACTCATTTATTTTCCTCCTTATTTTATTTCCATTTTTTTCAATTTATATAATATATTTTTTTTATTTTATTTATTTTTTTTATATTTTATTTAATTTATTATTTATTTTATTTTTTTATTTTAATATTTTTTTATTTTAATAATTATTTTAATATTTAATTATTTATTTTTAATTAATTATTTATTTATTATTTTTTAATTACTTTTTATTTAAAATTAATTATTTATTTAATTTATTTTTTATAATTAATTTTATACAAAAATATTTTATTTAATTATTTTTAAAAAATATAAATCAAATTAAATATTTAATTTAATAATAATTATTTAAATATATAAATAAAAGTCAAAATCTTTTTTTAATCATTTGATTAAAATCCGAACTTTGACTTCCGATTTATTATTTAATTTTAATTATCTTTTTTTGTAATAACTATTCTTCTTTTTGGTTCTTGTCCAATACTTCTTGTTTCAACATTTGGGTTGTCTTGTAAAGCACTATGTATTATTTTTCTTTCATAAGCTTTCATTGGTTCTAATGTAAGTATTTTTCCTGTTTTTTCTACTATTAGAGCTTTTTTCTTAGCAAATTCTTTTAATGTTTCAACTCTTTTTTGTTTATAATTTTCTATATCAAGCCTTACTATTACTCTATTTTCTGATTCTTTATTAGCTATTGCTTTTAATATGTTTTCTAAAGCATATAGAGCATCTCCTCTATACCCTATTAAATTTCCTACATTTTTTCCATTAATTGAAACATATAAACATTTTTCTTTTATTTCAACTTTTGTTTCAGCTTCTATTTTTGCTTTTTCTAAAAATTCTTTTAAAAACTCTTCTACTTCTGTTTTAGCAACATGTAATTCTTTATCTGTTGTTTCTATTTCAATCTGTTCTGGTTTTTTTGCTTCTATTTCTTTAATTTCAACTTTAACTAATCTTGGAGCTAAGATATCAAAAAAACTTTTTTTATTATCTTCTATAACTTTTATTTCGCATAATTCTTTAGGTAATTTTATCATTTTTAATCCTTTGTCAATTGCTTCTTGTTTTGTTTTTCCTTCAGAAATAATACTTTTTGACATTGTTATTCCTCCTCATCTTTTAACATTTTATTTAAAGCAAATTTTTCAATTATCATTAAAAGACTATTCATTAACCAATATAAAGCAAGTCCTAATGGCGCTATCAATGCAACTGCTAAATACATAATTGGAAAAATTAAATTCATGTTTTTATTCATTTGAGCCATTGGATCAAATTCTTCTTCTGATTTATTTCCATCATCTTCACTATTCTTTTTCTTTTTAGTAGGATTTGATATTCTTAGTGATATTATTGATACTATAACATATAAAGCTGGAATGATATATGCTTTCCAATCATTACTATTTGTAGGAACTTGTGCTAAATTTAATCCTAAAAATTCCATATTTATATATAAAGAATCAATTTCTTCATCACTAATTTCTGATAAATCTATTTTTTCTTCATTATTTTCTGAATTTTCATTTTCTACATTACTGCTATCTTTTTGTTGTTCTTTTAATCGTTTTATATTATCTAATTCCTTAATTATTTCAATTTCAGGATAAGCACTATTTGTGCTTAATTCGTTTTGTTGCATTATTTTTGTATATTTATTTAAAACTTCGCTATCAACTTTTTTCATATATGTTAATGGAGATCTAACTAAATAAAATACTGCAAATAATAATATTATTTGAACAATTGCACTAAAACAACCACTAAAAGGACTCATATTTTCAGATTTATATAATTCCATTGTTGCTCTATTTAAATTTTCTGGATCATTTTTGTATTTAAATTGTATTTCCTTCATTTTATTTTGTATTTTAGTAGTCTTTTTCATTGTTTTTTGTTGTTTAATTGAAATTGGAATCATCAATAACTTTATTAAAATTGAAAAAATAATTATTGCTAATCCATAATTATTAACTATATTGTAAATAAAATTTAATACATATCCAAATAAATTTGCAAATGGTGCTATCATTTTATACCCCTTTCTATTTTAATGGATCATATCCTCCTTTAGAAAAAGGATTACATTTTAAAATTCTTTTTCCTCCTAACAAAATTCCTTTGAATACTCCATATTTTATTATTGCTTGTTTGGTGTATTCGGAACATGTTGGGTAATATTTGCATCTTATATTATTTTTTTCTAAATATTTTGATATATGCTTTTGATACCACTCAATTAAATATATACATATTTTCTTCATTTTCTAAATACTCTTCCTTTCTCAAATTTTATTTATAATTCGAGCTTTTTTAAAAGTATCTTTTAATTCATTAAATACATCTATATACCTAATATTATTTATATCTATACCATTTTTTATTAAAATCACTATGCTATATCCATTTTCTATTTTGTTTTCTAAATTTTTATAGCTTTCTCTTATTAATCTTTTTGCTTTATTTCTTTGGAAAGCTTTTCCATTTTTTGTACTTATAGCAATTCCTAGTAATTTAAAATCTCTTCTATTTTTTAATATTGCAACTTTTAATTGTTTACCTACATAGAAACGACCTTTTGTTAGAACTGTTTTAAACTCATAATTTTTTTTTAGCATTTCTGTTTGTTTCATTTTTCTAACATCCCTTTCACAATGCTTTATTTAGTTTCATACTAAGGTACAATTATTTATAAATTCTAGGATTTATTCCTAGAATTTATACATTGCTAATTTAATTATGCACAGATTTTTTTTCTTCCTTTTGCTCTTCTTGCTTTTAATACATTTCTTCCTGCTCTTGTTGACATTCTTTTCATAAATCCATGTTCTCTTTTTTCTTGTCTATTTTTTGGTTGAAATGTTCTTTTCATTATTATTGCACCTCCTATTTATTTCTTATATGTTAATTCCTTTTATGGAAATTATTGTTACAAAATAACAAGTAAATCGATTATACACCACAGTATAGGCTTTTGTCAATAGTTTTTGTTAATTTTAAATTTTTTTCAGTTTTTGTTGCTAAATCCTTGCTTTTTCAAAAAAAATATAGTATAACGTAAAAACAATAACATTTTTGTAATAATTTTGTAATATTTAATGTTTTTTTTTATAAAATTATCAAGTTATCCACAATTTTTAAAAAATTATCCACAATTCTATTGACGAATTTTGTAATAATTTGATATTATAGAAGAAGCTTAAAAAATTCTAATTTTATAAAATTATCTCAAAATAAATGTTTGTAAAAAATAATAAGTTTATTACATAAATATTACAAAGTTATCCACACCTGTGGAAAACTTTGTGGATAACTTATGTTTAATATAATTATTTTGAAAGGATGTTTTAAATATGCAAAGCGATTATGAAGAACTTTTTAGACAAGCAAAAGAACTTATTAAAGATGAATTATCCTCAATTGCATATGATACATGGATTTTACCTTTAAAAATAGTATCTGTTGATGATGATAGAATCACAATCAGATCAAACACAGATTACAATGCAAATTTTCTAGGTAAAAGATTCGGAGATTTAATTATAAACACTTTCAAATACTTGACAAATAAGGAAAGAGCATTAACAATTATTTACAATGACGAAAAAACAAATATGGAAATGAAAGATGATGTTAATCCCACAGAACAAGAAGACGAAGAACTTGAAACAGACATTGAACTTTCAAATAAAAATCTAAATCCAAAATACACATTTGAAACTTTCGTTGTAGGAAATAATAACAGATTTGCGCAAGCTGCAGCCCTTGCTGTAGCTGACAAGCCTTCAGAAGCTTACAATCCACTTTTTTTATATGGTGGAGTAGGATTAGGAAAAACTCATTTAATGCATGCAATTGGAAATAGAATCCTAAAAAATTATAGGAATTATAAAATTTTATATGTAACTTCAGAAAAATTCACAAATCAAATGATTAATGCAATAAAAGACAACAAAATGGAAGTATTTAGAAACCAATATAGAAAAATCGATGTATTACTTATTGATGATATTCAATTCATTGCTGGAAAAAAGCAAGTTCAAGAAGAATTTTTCCATACATTTAACGAATTGTATGAAGAAAAGAAACAGATAATCATTTCAAGTGATAGACCTCCAAAAGAAATTCAATTATTAGAAGATAGACTAAAATCAAGATTTGAATGGGGATTACTTGCAGATATATCATGTCCAGACTATGAAACTCGTTTAGCAATATTAAGAAAAAAAGCTCAAGATGAAAAGATTTCAGTTGATGACAGCATTTTAGCAAATATTGCTACAAAAATTGATTCTAATATACGAGAATTAGAAGGTGTTTTTAATAAAATGATTGCAAGAGCTTCATTAATGCATAGTCCAATAACTATCGAATTGGCAGAAAATACCATTAATGAATTTAAAGCAGAAAATGAAAAAGTATTATCATCAGATTATGTTAAGGAAATAGTTTCTAAATATTTTAGTGTTGATAAAAATGATTTATCAAGCAATAAACGTTCAAATGAAATTGCTTTTCCAAGACAAATAGCAATGTATTTATGTAGAGAAGTAGCAAATATGTCTTATCCTAAGATTGGAGAAGACTTTGGCAACAGAGATCATTCAACAGTAATGCATGCTTGTAAGAAAATTGAAAATGAAATAAAAGAAAAAAATAACACAAGACTAATTGTGGAAAGTGTGAAAAACATAATCATAAACGGTGAACAATAGACTTTAATATGGTTTTATAACTATTTCAGAAAAGTTGTTCTCCAAATCGTTTGTTTGGTTACAAATTTATTATCTTTACTTACGGAACGGCTTAATTGATTATCCACAACTTAATGTGGAAACTATGTTTAAAAAGTGTTTAAAACTAAACTTTCCACATTTCGAATTTTTTTCTGTGGAGAAGTTATTAAGTTATCCACTAAGTTATACACATGAAAAAAACTTAGGGATTACAAGTTTCCACATAGTTTTCCACATTATCCACAGGACCTAATACTACTACTACTAATTATATTTATATTATTATTAATATAAATTGATTATACAAAACAAAAAATTTTGAAAGAAAGGTGTTAAAAATGAAAATTGTTTGTTATAAGGATACACTCCTTAAAGCATTAAATTCCGTAATAAAAGGTGTAGCATCTAAAACTACTAACCCAATATTAGAAGGAATACTTATACAAACTAATGATAATCAAATAAAATTAACTACTTATGATATGGAATTAGGTATAGAATATGTTATTGATAGCGAAATTAAAGAACAGGGAAGTACTGTTGTTAATGCAATAATGTTTAGTGAAATAATAAGAAAATTACCTGATTCAGAAATATATATAACATTAAATGAAAATAATTTATTAGAGATTGAGTGTGAAGGAGCTTTATATAAACTTACAACAATGAATCCTGATGAATTTCCAGAATTACCAAAAATAGAAGTTGAAAATTCAATTGATTTAGAACAAAATATGTTAAAAAATATGATAAGAAAAACAATTTTTGCAGTTAGTACTGAAGAAAATAGACAGATATTCACAGGTTGTTTATTTGAAGTGGAAAACAATAAGTTAAATGTTGTTGCAGTAGATGGTTTTAGATTAGCTTTAAGAAGTATTTACTTACCAGTTAAAGTATCAAATTTTAAAGCTGTAATTCCAGGAAAAACTTTAAATGAAATAACAAAAATATTATCAGATTCATTTGATAATGTAAAAATAGGAATTGCAAAAAATCAAGCTTTATTTGAAATGGAAAATTGCAAAATAGTTTCAAGAACATTAGATGGAGAATTTTTAAATTATAAATCTGTAATACCAAATACTTGGGAGACTAGAATTAGAGTAAATAAAAATAGTTTACAAGATAGTTTTGAAAGAATTAGTTTAATTTCAGCATCATCTATAGAAAAAGAAAAAAAATATCCAGTAAAAGTTTCTGTTGATATAGGTAAAATTATAATATCTTGTACAAACCAGACAGGAGAAGCAAAAGAAGAGATATTTATTTCTACAGAAGGAAAAAATATTGAAGCAGGATTTAATCCAAAATATTTTTTAGATACCTTAAAAGCAATAGATGATGAAGAAGTTTTTGTAGAATTTGGAACAAGTATTTCACCATGTTTGGTAAAACCTATTGAAAATAGTGAATACATTTATATGATTTTACCAATAAGATTAAAAGATTAATAAATTTGCAAAAAAATTTGGTCAGATTTAGTATCTGACCATTATTTATATTAATTTGAAAAAAAACGACGCATGAAAATCAAAAATAAGACGTTTTTATTTTTGGATAATATAACTTAATGGCAAAAAATATGAAAAAATTTTTAAAATTAAAATAAAAATTAAAAAAAATTAATTTTATTTATAAAAAAAATCAGATAAAATTGAAATCTCAAGAAAAATCGACGCACGAAAATCAAAAATAAGACAATTTTATTTTTTGAAAATAAAATTAATTGTAATAAATAAATTAAAAATATACACAAATGGAGAATAAAATGTGGATAACTAGTATTAAATTATATAATTTTAGGAATTATGATTGTGAAGAAATTAATTTACAAGATAATATTAATGTTTTTTTTGGAGAAAATGCACAAGGAAAAACCAATATTATTGAATCAATATATTTAAGCAGTATTGGAAAGTCATTTAGAACAAATAATGAAAAAGAATTAATAAAATTTGATAAAGAAAAAGCAATTATTGAAATTAATTTTAAAAAAAGTGATAGAGAAGGAAAAATAAAAATTGAAATAGGAAATAAAAAAAATATTTATTTAAATGGAATTAAATTAAAAAAATTAAGTGAACTTTTGGGAAATATTAATATGGTTATTTTTACACCAGACGATATTGATATTTTAAAAGGTGGTCCTCAAAATAGAAGGAAATTTTTGGATATTATGATTAGTCAGTTAAGACCTAATTATATGTATTTATTAACATTATATAAAAAAACATTAGAACAACGTAATAATTATTTGAAACAAATAAATTTTGAAAAAAAACAAGAAAATATGTTAGACATATGGGATGAAAAATTAGTTGAATATGGAACAAAGATATATGAATATAGAAAAGAATTTATAGAAAAAATTCAAAATAAAATAAAAAATATTCATTATAACATTACTCAAAATAGAGAAAATATAGAAATTAAATATTTTTCTGATGCAAGTACTAGACAAAATTTTATAAATGAGTTAAAATCAAAAAGAAAATTAGATATTATAAAAGGATATACAACAAAAGGAGTTCATCATGATGATTTTTTCATTTATTTAAATAATAAACAAGTAAATATATATGGATCCCAAGGACAACATAGAACAGCAATGCTTTCTTTAAAACTATCTGAATTACAAGTTGTTTATGATGAAATTGGAGAATATCCAATTTTATTACTAGATGATTTTATGTCAGAATTAGATGAAAATAGAAAGCAAAATTTTCTAAAAAATATCCAAAATATTCAAGTAATAATTACATGTACTGATAAAATTGTACTTGAAAATTCAAATTATTTTTTATATAATGTTGTTGATGGAAAAGTAAAGGAAGGTAGGAAAAAAGATGGAGAAGTATGAACATAAATATGGGGCAGAACAAATCCAAGTATTAGAAGGACTAGAAGCTGTAAGAAAAAGACCTGGTATGTATATAGGAAGTACATCTGTTAGAGGTTTACATCATATGGTTTATGAAATTGTAGATAACTGTGTTGATGAAGCATTAGCAGGATATTGTACAGAAATAAATATTGTAATAGAACCTGGAAATGTAATGAGTGTTGAAGATAATGGTAGAGGAATTCCAGTAGAAATACATCCAAAAACTAAAATATCTACAGCAGAAACTGTATATACAGTTTTACATGCTGGTGGAAAATTTGGTGGAGATAGTGGATACAAAGTTTCAGGTGGATTACATGGAGTAGGTGCATCTGTTGTAAATGCGTTATCTAATTGGGTTGAAGTAACAATTCAAAGAGATGGCGGAATATACCAAATGTATTTTGAAAAAGGAAAAACAGTAAAAAAACTTGAAAAAATTGGAGAATCAAATAAAACAGGAACAAAAGTAAGATTCGTTGCAGATGATACCATTTTTGAAACTCAAGAATTTGATTATGAAGTTTTAGAAACAAGATTTAGGGAAATGGCATTTTTAACTAAAGGTTTAAAAATAAATTTTGAAGATCAAAGAGATCCAGAAAACATAAAAAAATCAAGTTTCTGTTTTGAAGGTGGCTTAAAATCTTTTGTAGAATTTTTAAATAAAAACAAAGAATGTTTACATAAAGAACCAATTTATATTGAAAAAAATGGAGAAGTTCCTGTTGAAATTGCAATGCAATATACAACAAGTTATTCTGAAAATATATATACATTTGTTAACAATATTAATACAATAGAAGGTGGTACTCATCTTGAAGGATTTAAAAGAGCATTAACAAAAGTATTTAATGATTATGCAAGAACACATAATTTACTAAAAGAAAAAGATGCTAATTTACAAGGAGAAGATGTAAGAGAAGGAATAACAGCAGTAGTTTCCATAAAAGTTAAAGAACCACAATTTGAAGGTCAAACAAAAACAAAGTTAGGTAATAGTGAAGTTACAGGTATTGTACAATCTATGGTAAATGATGCATTATCAACATTTTTAGAAGAAAATCCTAATGTTGCAAAATCAATTTTAGAGAAAAGTGTAAGTGCTGCAAGAGCTAGGGAAGCTGCTAGAAAAGCAAGAGAATTAGTTAGAAGAAAAAGTGCACTTGAAACAACAACACTTCCTGGAAAATTAGCAGATTGTAGTAGCAAAAATGCTGAAGAATGTGAAGTATATATAGTAGAGGGAGACTCTGCTGGAGGAAGTGCAAAACAGGGAAGAGATAGAAGATTCCAAGCAATTTTACCTTTATGGGGAAAAATGCTAAATGTTGAAAAAGCAAGAGCAGACAAAATTTATGGAAATGATAAATTAAATCCTGTAATAGTTGCAGTAGGAGCAGGTATTGGAAAAGATTTTGATATTACTAAAATAAGATATGGAAAAGTTATAATTATGGCTGATGCAGATGTTGATGGTGCACATATTAGAACTTTAATGTTAACATTTTTCTTTAGATATATGAGACCACTTATTGAAAATGGTAATGTTTATCTTGCTCAACCACCACTTTATAAATTATCAAAAAAAGGTATGGAAGATATTTATTGTTATACAGATGAAGGTCTTGATAAAGCTTTTGCTGAACTTGAAGAAAAAGGTGTTGCAAGAGACACATTATCAATACAAAGATATAAGGGATTAGGAGAAATGAACCCAGAGCAATTATGGGAAACAACAATGAACCCAGAAAAAAGAACATTAATTCAAGTAACTATGGATGATGCAATAAAAGCAGATGAAACATTTACTCTTTTAATGGGAGATGATGTTGATCCAAGAAGACAATTTATAGAAAAAAATGCAAAATTTGTTAAAAATCTTGATATATAAATTTTATAAAATTAATAGCTAAGAGAAACTCATCTCTTAGCTATTATCTATAAAGCTAATAATAATCTTAACTCAAACTAATATACATAATAGTTTAATCTAATGTATATTACTATACAAATAAACTATATACCACATATATTAATCAGTTGCTCGACCATAAATACAATAGTAGAAACTATATTCATCCAAAAGTGGACTAGTAATAATCACATATATTATAAGTATAATCTTAGTTCGAATATATTACATATAATTTAACCATATATAAAACATAAAAAATATAGCTTACATACACATAACATATTTTTATCGCCGACATATATAAATCTATAAAAATAAACTTATATATATCTTTGTTCGAATAGTAATAAACTAATTAATAATCTATTACCACTCTTAACTCAACTATTATTAACCTTACAACAATATTATGTTCAAAAATTTTTTTATTATACAATTTATTAAAAAAATTTTTAAAATTTTGTTGGTAACTTTTTCTAAAGTAATCTATTAAGAATTTATCATCTAAAGTAGATGTCGAAATATGTCAATAAGTTTTTCTTGACAAACACAAAAAAGATAGTATAATAAAATCACATTTTAAAAATCAAAAAATTAATTAATTCTAAAAATTATTTATTTTATTCTAAAGTTTATGTCAAAAATTTATTCAAATAATTTTCCTATAAAATAAAATTATAAAAAAGGATGTGATAAAAATTAATTCTATACAAAAATGGATACCAATAGAAAATATTTTTGAAAGAGGAATTATTAAAATTAAAAAAAATAAATATATAAAAATATTAAAAGTAATTCCAATAAATTTTAATTTGAAAACACAATTAGAAAAAGAAACAATTTTAAAATCATTTAAAACTTTTTTAAAAACATGTAATTTTGATATGCAAATTTTAATTCAAAGTAAAAAAGAAGATTTAACAAATCATATTGAAAAAATAAAAGAAATCCAAAAAAAAGAAAATAATAAAATAATAAATAAATATGCAAATAATTATATTGAATTTATAAAACAAAAAAATATAAAAAATAAATCAGCTTCAAAAAATATTTATTTAATAATAAATAATAAAACAGAAAATAATGAAGAAAATATTTTTCAAGAATTAAATGAAAAATATTTTAAAATAAAAGATGGATTATTAAGATGTGGAAATTTAACTTTAGAATGTAATAAAGAAGAAACTAAAAAAATATTATTTTCATTTTTTAACACAAAAATATTTTTAGAAAAATAGGAGGTGAAATTTATAAAAAATAGAAATGAGAAATTAAAAAATAATTTAAATAAAAATAAAAAAATAAATAATAATAAAAATAATATTTTAAAAATAAATAATAATTCGAAAAATTTAAATATAAAAAATAAAAATTTATATAAAAAATTTTTTAATATTATAAAATTAAAAAATAAAAATATAAAATTAAAAGAAGGATTTTTTTCAGATAAAGATTTTTTTTCACCAACTTATATAAATTTAAATAATCCAAAATTTTTAGAAATCGATGATTATTTTTATTCAGGAATAATTATAGTAAATTATTATAGAGAAAATAATGATTTAATTTTAAAATCTATATTAGAAACAAATATAAATATGAATATTTCAATTTTCTATGAAAAATGTGATACCCAAAAAGTAATAAAAGAATTAACTTATAATATTGGAAATGTAGGATATGAATTAAAACAATTTAATGATAATAGACAAGATATTGATATTGCAGAATTTACTTATAATGATGCAAAATATATTAGAAAAGAAATGCAAATTAATAATGAAGAATTATATTTTTTATATATTTATATAAATTTATTTTCTAATGATAAAAAAGAATTATTATATAATATAGATAAAATAGAAGGAATTTTACAAAGCAAAGGATTGCAAACAAGAAGATCAAATTTTAGACAAGAACAAATTTTTTTATCATGTTTACCATTATTAGAAAATAATAAAGATTTAAAATTAATAGGGAAAAGGAATATTTTAACATCTGGTTTAGTTAGTACTTATCCTTTTATGTCATCATCTATATTTGATGATGAAGGAATTTATGTTGGAAATAACATGTATAATAATTCTATAGTTTTAATTGATAGATACAATACAGCAAAATATAAAAATGCTAATATGTGTGTGTTTGGAACAAGTGGAGCAGGAAAATCTTTTTACACAAAAGCAATTATTTTGCGTAATGTGTTGCTTGGAATTGAACAATATGTAATAGATCCAGAAAGGGAATATATTGAATTAGCAAATAATTTAAAAGGAACAATAATTAAACTTGGAACAACATCAGAAAATTTTATAAATATTTTTGATATTAGAAAAGAAAGTATAGAAGAAAATGAGCATGGATATCTTGCAACTAAAATTGGAAAATTAATAGGATTTTTTAATTTAATTTTTGGAGAATTAAATGAAGAAGAAAAAGCAATATTAGAAGAAAAAATAATTGAAGTTTATAAAAAGAAAAATATTAATTTTAATGATAAATCTTTATATAAAAATAATAAATTTAAAACTACAAAAGATATGCCAATTTTAGAAGATTTTTATAATATTTTAAGTGATGAAAAAACAAAAAAATTTAAAATAAAATTAATTCCTTTTATAAAAGGTTCATTAAAATTTTTTAATAATTATACAAATATAGAATTAAATAAAAAATTAATTATTGCAGATGTATATGAATTGGGAGAAGATAACATGAAATATGGAATGTATTTATTTGTTGAATTATTTTGGGACAAAATAAAAATTAATAGAAATGTAAAAAAAGCTATTTATTTAGATGAGATATGGAGGTTAATAGGAGTTACTTCAAATAAAGAAGTTGCCAAGTTTATTTATAAAATATTTAAAACTATAAGAAAATATGGAGGAAGTAGTGTAGCAATTACTCAAGATATTTCTGATTTATTTAGTTTAGAAGATGGAGCATATGGAAAAAGTATTTTAAATAATTCTAGTATAAAAACATTTTTTTCTTTAGAAGAAGAAAATATAAAATTATTATCTCAATATTCAAATATTTCTGATAAAGAAAAAATAGAAATAAAATCTTTAAGAAGAGGAGAATGTTTAACATTTGTAGGAGATGAACACATATTAATTAATGTTGAAGTAAGTGAATTTGAAAAAGAATTAATTGAAGGTAAAAAAATAAATAAAAAATAATAGGAGGAAAAAATATGGAATTAGAAAATGAATTAGAAAATAAATTTGAATTAAATGTAAATTTAGAAAAAGAACAAAAAAACTTTTTTGACACAACTTTAGGAAAAGTTATAAATAGTGGACTGGATTTTGGCTTAAGAGCAATTTTGCCAGATATGATTGAAAATCAAATTATAAATATTAAAGATGCTTTATTTGAAAATGGCATTAAAGATGGTATACAAACAGCAGTTGATTCAATAATTGATTTTGGAAAAAGTGTTTCTGGTATTTTTACAGGTAAATTTGAAAATATGTCACAAGTTGAAACAGCTATAGGTAATGGAGGAATTATAGATACTGTTTCAGATTTAATTGATAAATCATTAGTTAAAGTACAGCAAAAAGGGATAATAGGTTATCAAGTAAAAAATTTAATAACAAAAGGAAAAGATATTATATTAAATAATGTAACTACTAGTTTGAAAAACGAAATGAAATTTCAAGAGAATTCTATCTATGAAATTGAAAATTATATAAATAATTTTAATGATTTTTTTAATAATAAAGATTTTGAAGGTATGACTAAAGAATATAATAAAATACAAGACAAGTTAGAAAAAGTAATTCCTTTAGAAAATATTATGAGAGAAATTAGTAGAACAGAAATTGTATATAATTTAATAAAAAATAATGGAAATAATTTCAACTTAAGTGAAGGTGAAATAGAATTTATAAAAAAAATAAATTAAAGGTATAAAAATACCTTTAATTTTACTTATTATCATTAGTAATTTTTTTACAAAATTCATTAGAATACATTACAATATGATAAATGAAATCAGATGTTTCTTCTGAATTTACTGTTAAAATATTATTTATTTTTTGCAAAGTTTGATTATTTGTTTCTTTGCCAAATAATAAATAATCAGCAGATACACCAGTGTATTTTACAACTTTTCTTAATGTTTTTACACTAAGTGCTCGTTCTCCTCTTTCAATTTGCCCTAAGAAAGAGTCAGTAATGTCAATTTTTTCAGAAAATTCTTCTCTAGTCATTTTCATACTTTCCCTAATTCCACGTAATCTTTCACCAGTGGCAATATCATCTTGATTATAATGCATACTTTTATCTCCTCTAAAATTTTTTTAACATTATATAGCGAAATTTGTCAACATATAATAAGCAAAAAGCGAATATTTAATATACACAGATAAATGAATACAAAAAATCAAATTGAAATAGTAAAAAAACATATGCTTAAAATGAATAAGAATCAAAAATAAAGCCAAAAATATAAAGAGGTGATAAATTTGTTGAGTAATGAAATTTTAGACCAAATTTATAGAAATAATCAAAATTCTGTTGAGGAAAGAATAAATAAACAATATCATGAGAGAATAAATAAAATAAAAAGCACTACTTTAGAAGAAAGAGAGAATATAAAACAAGGAATTATTGCGGAATTATACTATAAAGAGGGATTTAAAGATGGATTAGAATTCGCCCTAGACATTTTAAAAAAATCATAAAAAAGCACTAGTATATACGGAAATTTATAAAAATAATTCTTCAAAATCCTTGCAAAATAAAACTTATTATAATATAATACAAATGCAAAGAAAGAAAAGAAAGAGGTAGAAACAATGGAAGAAAGACAAGATGGAATAATAATAAAAAGAGACATTGAAGAAGAGATGAAAACAGCCTATATAGACTATGCTATGAGTGTTATTGTTTCTAGGGCTTTACCTGATGTAAGAGATGGGTTAAAACCTGTACATAGAAGAATATTATATGCAATGCATGAAGATGGAATAACATCAGACAAGCCATATAGGAAATGTGCCAATACAGTAGGTTCTGTATTAGGAAGATATCACCCACATGGTGATGCATCAGTATATGATGCAATGGTAAGAATGGCACAAGACTTCTCAATGAGATATATGCTAATAGATGGACATGGTAATTTTGGTTCAATAGATGGCGATGGTGCTGCGGCAATGAGGTATACAGAAGCCAGAATGTCTAAAATAGCTGAACAGATGTTAGTTGATATTGAAAAAAATACAGTTGATTTTATGCCAAACTATGATGACAGATTACAAGAACCAACAGTATTACCTACAAGAATACCAGCTCTATTAATGAATGGATCATCAGGAATTGCCGTAGGAATGGCAACAAATATACCACCACATAATTTAACAGAGCTTATAAATGGTATTATAAAAATTATTGATGATGATAATGTAACAGATGAAGACTTAATGAAAATAATAAAAGGACCAGATTTTCCTACAGAAGGACTAATATTAGGAAAAGAAGGAATAAAAGAGGCTTATACAACAGGTAGAGGCAAAATAGTTATGAGAGCTGAAGCTGAAATTGAAGAAATGAGTGGAAACAAGCAAAGAATTATAGTTTCATCATTACCATATCAAGTAAATAAAGCGCGTTTAATTGAAAATATTGCACACTTATGTAAAGAAAAACGTATTGAAGGTATTTCTGAACTAAGAGATGAGTCTGATAGAAATGATAGAGTAAGAATAGTAATTGAATTAAAAAGAGATGCTAATGCAAAAATCGTTTTAAACCAATTATATAAAAATACACAAATGCAAGATACATTTGGTGTAATAATGCTTGCCCTAGTAGATGGAGAGCCAAAAATCTTAACACTAAGACAATGCTTAGATTGTTTTATAGCACACAGAAAAGATATAATTTTACGTAGAACACAATTTGATTTAGATAAAGCCCTAGCTAGAGCACACATTTTAGAAGGTTTAAGAATTGCTATTGATAATATTGATGAAGTAATTAATATTATACGTAATTCTTATGATGATGCAAAAGAAAAATTAATGAAAAGATTTGGATTAACTGATGTACAAGCACAAGCAATATTAGACATGAGATTAAAGACATTATCTGGTTTGCAAAGAGAAAAAATTGAAGAAGAATATAAACAATTAATGGAATTAATTGCACATTTAAGAGCAATTCTAGGTAGTGAAAGATTAGTATTTGATATCATTAAAGAAGAACTTATTGAAATAAGAGATAAATTTGGAGATGAGAGAAAGACTAAAATAGTTGCTACACAAGGAGACTTTGAGGATGAAGATTTAATAAAAGACGAACAATCTGTAATCACATTAACACATTTTGGATACATAAAAAGAATGCCAATTGATACATATAGAAGCCAAAAACGTGGGGGTAAAGGAATTGCAGGAGCCTCAACAAGAGAAGAAGACTTTGTAAAACAAATTTTCACTGCTTCAACACATGACATAATTTTATTCTTTACAAATAGAGGTAAGTTATACAAATTAAAAGGATTTGAAATACCAGAAGCGGGAAGAACGGCCAAAGGAACAGCAATTGTTAATTTGTTAAGTTTAGATCCAGGAGAGAAAGTATCTGCAGTTATACCAATTCAAAATTTTGCTGAAGGCAAATACTTATTAATGGCTACAAAACAAGGATTAATAAAGAAAACAGCTTTATCTGAGTATAATTCTTCAAGAACTACAGGTCTTTTAGGTATCACTTTAAAAGAAAATGATGAACTTATAGGGGTACGCTTAACTGATGGCGAAGATAATGTTGTACTAGTTACCAAAAATGGATTATGTATAACATTTGACGAAAAAGAAGTTAGACCTATAGGCAGAGTTTCACAAGGAGTTATAGGAATTAGAATAGATGAAGATGATGAAGTTATTGGTATGGAATCTATTATTGCAGGAGGAAAAGCAACATTACTTGCTATTACTGAAAATGGATTTGGAAAAAGAACAGAACTTGATGAATATAGAGTACAATTAAGAGGTGGCAAGGGAGTTGTAACTTATAAAATAACATCAAAAACAGGAAAACTTGTTGGTGTTAGAATTGCAACAGATGATGAAGATGTAATGCTTATAACAGATAAAGGTACAATAATTAGGTTAAAAGTTAAGGATATAAGTGTTTTAGGACGTTCAACACAAGGAGTTACTTTAATGAGAACAACAGATGGTGGTAAAGTTGTAAGTATTGAAACATTAAAACCAGACATGAATGAAATAGAAGAATAAATAAAAATACTATATTTAGATTGTCTAAATATAGTATTTTTTTGTGTATAAAACATATATTTAATTTCTTTTAAAACGTAAATCATCACCAAAAAAGTAATAAATATCATAAAATCCTGCAATACGTGAACCAATTCGTTCCTCATAAGTATTAAATATATTATCAATTCCCAAATTAGTAGAAATAATTGTTTTTGTAACTTTATTATTTAGATTTAAAAGTCTAGTATTTAAAATTGTAAATAATTCACTTAATTTCATACTATTTAAACATTCTGTACCTAAATCATCAATAATAAGTAAATCAGTTTCAAGAATATTTTTATAAAAATCATCATTATTTGAATTTTTATATTTATTAAACTTATTATCAATAACTGTTTCAAGTAAAACAGGTGCTGTTTGATAAAATACATTTTTTCCTTTATTTATTAATTCATTTGCAATACAATTAGACATAAAAGTTTTTCCTAATCCAGTATTACCAGTAAATAAAAGATTATGTGTTTCTGAATTATCAAAATTATTTATAAATTCAATACATTTTTTCTTAATATTTAATATATTTTGCCTTGGCGAAATCTGAAAATTACCAGAAATTTTATCAGAGAAAATATTTTCATTAAAAGTATTGAAATTCTCTTTTTTTAAGTTTGAAATATTAGACTTATTATAAGAGATATCTAATAATTTTTGCTTAAGACAGGAACACATAGTTGTTGCTGATGTTCCTGATTTTATATATCCTGTATCTTTACATATATTACATTCATATGATGGTTGTAGAAACTCTTGTGAAATATTATTTTCACCAATTATTTTGTCTCTTTCTTTTTTTAACTGATCTAATTTTAAATGTAAAGTTTTTAATGATGATGTATTACCAAATAATATATTCTTTGTCTCAGTAATTGCAATAGAATTTAGTTCGTTTTCAATTTCTTGAAGTCGAGGAAATTTTTTATATAATTCACTTTTTTTATTTTCAAAATCAAGTTCAGCTTTACGTTTTTTTTGTTCATAATCACTTAAAAGTGATGTTAAAATATTACTAGACATTTATATCTCCTTCCACATTTACATTTGTAATGTTTGAGGCTGAAATATTTGGAACCGTAGCATTTGTTGAGTTTGAAGAATTTTGTTCATTAGTTGTTTGCATATTAGAATTTGCATATAAAAATGATAAATTACTATATTGCCTTTGTTCAAAAGAAGCTTTAGCGACTTTTTTCTCTAATTGTTTTGTATCTTTTCTTTGTTTTTCACGTTGTTCGATAAATGCATATACTTCTTCAGGGGTTTTTAAGCCTCTTTCATGCCAATTTGTAATAATATTATTAAAATATTCAAATGTTGGATTTGATTTATAAACACTACGCTTTAAAGCGATTTCTATAATATTTAAGTTATATCCATAATCAAGTAGCCATTTTTCAATATATGCTTCTTCATATTGTGTTAGGGTTGATTTTCCTAACTTTTTAGCAATAGTTTTCTTTATTTTAACAATAGCATCTTGCTTTTGATAATAAGAATCTAAATCCTCCCAAGTTTGAATTTTATTGCTTCCCCAAGCTTCTGCAACAGTTTGGACATATTTTATATTTAAAGCAGAACGCCTAAAACAATAATCAAATAAAGAAATTAAAACTTGATCGTCAAAATGATATTTTGTAAGCCATAAATCAATGTTATTATACCAAGATGGTCCCATAATGCCAGAAAAATATGTATTATTAATATGTTCAATTATTTTGGCTCTAGCTTTATTTTTTGCAATATCTGCGACTTTTTCAGGTGACATTGTTAAATTTGGCTTGTATAACTTATGTAGTGTTTGTTCTTGTAAATTTGCTAATATATATCCATTTTCTTTTTTTATTATAAGACCATTTTCTTCTAAGTAAGAAAATGAATCATTTATATCTTTTATAGGTAAAGCTAATTTTTTTGATAAATCATTTAGCTTTATGTCTTTTTGATATTTTGATAGAAAAATAATATATAAGTAAACCTTAACACAATTTGCAGGCATTTGTGGCAAATATTCTGCAAAAAATATATCTGGAATGACTGTTTCCGAAAATAATAGCGGTGTATCAGATTGTACTAATTTCATTTCTGAAACCTCCTTTAGTTATATTAAAATGTCTAGTAGAATTATATCATTTAATGGCAGAAAATCAAGTAAAATGTCAAAACTTTTTATACAAATATAATTTCGGTTTTAGCAGGTATTTTAACATATAAGACATAACAAAGTAAACAGGTTCTCCATAAAAACCAAAAATACTAAATAAAGTGATAGGAAAACATAGTGATATTAAAAGAAAAATTTTAATATTCCAATTGTTACATAATAATTGAAGTATTCCAAAAACTACTAAATACCAAACAATATTTAATATAGCAGTTGAATAATCTAATACACCAAATAATTTATTTTTAAAATTATAATTTTGTGGAATTATAAATTTCATATATAAGATATCTCCTTTTTTTATTTTTTAAATAAGTTATTCACATTTTGTGAAATAGTTGTGGAAACTCCACCCAAAAATTCACGTACAAATGAATTTGCTTTTATCAAAACATAAGTTGCACCTATATAAATAAATTTTGTAAATAAACTTCCAGATGAATAATCCATAGAAAATAAAATAAGTAAAACTAAAGCTACAATTATTTGAATAAATAATAATGAAAACATATTTCTCAGCCAAGATTTAAAAAACCAAGAAGTATTTTCCATAATTAATGATAATATAGAAAATGGTGTAAGTAAAATAAATATTTTAACCATTACATATCTAAAAGAATAAGAGAAAACTAAATTTAATAAAGAAGTAGAAAGTGAAACTTTTACTATTCCATCTAAAGAAAAAATATTAAGAGAAGAATCAGAAATAACTATATAATTATTAATTTCTTGAATTAATTCTGAAAAACAAATATTTTTATTAAACAAATCTTCACCAATTCCTCTAATTGCTAAAGTAATATTAGAAGTAAAATTTAATATTTCATTAATAAAAAAATATGAAAAATTAATAAGTAATCCAAAAATAATTATTTTGAAAAAAAATTGTAAAGGAGATTCTACTCGATTATATGTGAAATGTGAAAATAAATATTTTATTCCATAATATAATGTAAAACCAAATAATAAAGAATTACAAATTAATAATATTCCATTTTGAGAATTTATTCCTAATATTTTCTCAAAATAAGAATCAGAAATAATGTTAGAATTAATAAAAGTAATATCATCTAAAATATTATATAAATTATTATCTATAGAAGAAAATAGATTTTGTAAAATAGTATTAATAGTTTCAATTATTATTGTAGTAATATTTTGACTAGTTTCCATTGATCCTCCTAGCTAATTAGTGATTGAATTGCTGAAATAACTAAATCTGCTGCTAAAATAAAAGCATAAGAAAATAAAGAGCCTGTTATTAATTTTTTGCCTGTTCTTATTTTTTCCTCATCTCCAAAACTAAATTTTCTCATTAATGCTCCAGAACAAACTGCAACAGCAGCTGCAGGAGTGGAAATTTTAATTATCCAATCTCTTATTTCTTCGAAAGCATCACTTAATTTACTAACTAATTTTGGCGTTGCAGCAAATACTTGTCCAGATAAAAAATAAATAAACAAAATAATTAAAATTGTACAAATAAAAATTTTTTTCATTTAACCTCCAAATCTTTATTTTTTTAATAATAAAAAAATAATAAAAAATAATAAATAAATAAATATTTTAATATTAAAAATAATAAA
>ERZ1643249.1637-NODE-1637-length-22180-cov-15.878554_pt1 | contig 22180 bp, 18 predicted proteins | sample MGYA00579263_ERZ1643249 | MGnify/ENA primary metagenome ERZ1643249 (study PRJEB29033, sample SAMEA4952264) | chicken gut metagenome | biome: Broiler Chicken; feature: Gastrointestinal Tract; material: Caecum | place: Ireland | collected 2018 | study: Broiler... | reverse complement strand
ATTACCATCAGCCTCACCCTTGCAAGCAAGTTCGGCTTCCGATAATATAAAATATGATTAAACAAAAATGCACTTAAAAGTATGCCTAAACGGCATTTTGCAAACTCACGTTTGCAAGTTTGTTAAGGGCCTTAACAAACACTTTTAAGTGCATTTTTTATAATCACAATAAAATGGTATAATGTTTTTTTTAATCATAATATTTAAAATTGATAAAAATTAAAGATGCATTCACCAAATTTTTATCAAAAAATTAGTATTGTATTCCCCAATAAACCATATGTTTTGCCTTTTTACCACAGACGATACAGTGGTCGGAGATATGTTCTTCTTCAAAAGGTATACAACGAGATTTCATTCCGCGAATTTCTTTCATTTTAAGTTCACATTCAGGGTCGCCACACCACATAGCCTTGATAAAGCCAGGTTTTGTATTCATGATTTTTTTGACTTCTTCAAGGTCAGTGCAGGTATATGTCCTCTCCCGTGTATGTTTTAATGCCTTATCATACATAAATTTTTGTATTTCATCAAGCAATACTTTTACTTTTTCGCAAACATTTTCAATATCAACAGTTTCTTTCTCGCCGTTATCACGTCTAGCCATAACAACATGACCATTCGCAATGTCACGAGGTCCGATTTCAATACGAAGTGGCACACCTTTCATCTCGTATTCTGCAAACTTAAATCCAGCACTCTTGTCTGAGGTGTCCAAAATAACACGATAGCCCTGTGCTTTCAACTCACTATTTAGTTTATTTGCAATTTCGAGGACTTTTTCATCATTTCGTATTGTTGCAATGACAATTTGTTTAGGTGCGATTTTAGGTGGGAGAACAAGACCATTATCATCACCATGAACCATAATAAGTGCACCAATCATTCTTGAACTTGCACCCCAAGAAGTTTGATAAACATTTTGAAGTTTGTTATTTCTATCAACAAACTTAACATTGAAAGGGATAGAAAATTTTTGTCCGAAATAGTGCGAGGTTGCAGACTGAAGAGATACTCCATCATACATAAGTGCCTCAAGCGATAGGGTGTATTCAGCACCAGCAAATTTCTCTTTTTCAGTTTTTTTGCCAACGAGAACAGGAATAGCAAGGTATTCCTCAAAGAACTTTTTATAAATATTTAACATTCGCAGTGTTTCTTCTTCGGCTTCTTCGGCAGTTTCATGAATGGTGTGACCTTCTTGCCATAAAAATTCACGAGTACGAAGGAAAGGACGGGTAGATTTTTCCCATCGAACGACACTGCACCATTGATTGTAAAGTTTTGGTAAATCTCTATAAGAGTTTACTATGCTTGCATAGTAATCACAAAACAGAGTCTCAGAAGTAGGTCGGACAGCAAGACGTTCTTCAAGTTTGTTTTTCCCGCCATGTGTTACCCAAGCGGCTTCTGGGGCAAACCCTTCCACATGCTCTGCCTCTTTTAAGAGTAAACTTTCAGGTATAAACATAGGCATATAAAGATTCTCATGTCCAGTTTCTTTAAACACTCTATCAAGTTCCTTTTGCATATTTTCCCAAATAGCGAAAGCATAAGGTTCAAAAACAATACAACCTTTTACCGAAGTATAGTGTGCAAGATGTGCTTGCTTTACAATATCAGTGTACCATTTAGCGAAATCTTCATCTCGAGAAGTAATTTTTTCATTTTTAACAATAGCCATAATAATATCCTTTTATATATACTTTCATATATTAGCATACAAAGGGAAATTTGTCAAATTATAATAAGATTTTTGCAAAAACATTTTATAAAATAAAAGCCGTAGATGATTTTTCTACGACTTAAGTTACCTTATCTTTCAAGTCCGTCATCTTCACCATCAAAATAAGATACTTCTTCATCATTTTGTCTTTCTACCGAGTCTTTTTCTATCCGATAAAGAGTAGATAGCCCGTTATTTAACATGATACCATCTTCAATGACAGCACCACGCGAAACAAAGTAATCTTTAATTTCTTTTTCACTTTTATCCTTTAAATACTCGTATAATTCTTCACCAGTTTCCAATTTCATAGGGTCTTTCTCTTGTGATGCATTTTCTTTATAACTTAAAGGCAATCTAAAAGCAGTACGCGAACTTCCAACATCTTCTTTAGAAAATGCTTCTAATATTTCATCTACAGTTAACTCTATTCCCCAAATAGGGCGGTCAAATTTCATATCAGCCTTAAGTAGACGTCTATATATTTTTGCAATTTTTTTAAATTTATCAGAATCAGGCTTTTCATCATATTGTGAATTTAATTGTTCCCTTGCATAACAAGATAAAATAAAAATTCTATTGACATTTATTTTTTGTTTTCCATCCAATTTTGCTAAATCTTCAAAAGATATATATTTTTTCAAATTTTCAGTGCTTCGCATATTTATCTCCTTTAACTTTTTACTTTAGTTTATCTTATAACAAAAAATCATATAAGTCAATAGGGGAAGAGTAATTTTAAAGATTATCTCTAGATTTCTCGTTAATTGTAATATCAATTTAATTTAATTTTTTGAGTGCATTTGGATAATAATCTTTATCGCATAAGTAAACATTATTCAAAAACTTTTCTTTCTTATTTTTTCTTTCTTATTCCAAAAATAATCCTAAGTTAAAAGAAAAGAGGAAAATGAAGAAATATAAAGAAGAGTACAAAAAACTCGTTTTAATTGTATTTGTTAGAGCAGAGATAGACTTTGTTTTTTTAGTTTACTCTATCGGACAATGATGCAAACTAAGTTTGCTGGTGCCGGTGGTGGGAGTCGAACCCACACGTCCTTGCGAACTCAGGATTTTAAGTCCTGTGCGTCTGCCATTCCGCCACACCGGCATATTAAATCTTTTAATAACTTTATCTTAAGACACAAACTTTGATTTTCGCAACAGGACTTTAAGTCCTACGCATCTGCCACTGGCACCCTTAAAATGCAAGCATTTTCAGGACACCTATCCGCCGCGATAGTGTAATTTCAATGATAGTTAAGTTGAGGCATGATTTGGCAACATTACAAAGTGATATGCTTATGTCTACATATTTAAATATATCATTTTAAATATAAAAAATCAAGTATTTTTAAAAAGTTTTATAAAAGGCAGACAATTTTTTTATGTATGCAAAGTTTAATTAAGTTTTTACATATAAGGGATTAATGGAGTATTAAAATATATGGATATCAAAATACAATTTAAAAATATTGGTTCTATAATATTCATGGTGGCATAGATGAAAAAGTATAATAAAAAAGAGGATAAATACCTTTATCTACGAGATTGTTTTAAAAAGTTACACCCCATTGTTGACAAAAGACCAATATTTTATTTCAAAATAAAAGCGGTCAACATGGCCGCTAATTTTCTTCTTGGAGGTACCACCCGGATTTGAACCGGGGAATGAAGGTTTTGCAGACCTTGGCCTTACCGCTTGGCGATGGTACCATTATGGAGCGGAAGACGGGATTCGGACCCGCGACTTTTGCCTTGGCAAGGCAACGCTCTACCACTGAGCCACTCCCGCATAAGAATCGCCTTATCAAAACTAAATGTTAGTAAGTTAAGGTTTGCTCTTATAATATAGCAAAAAAAATCTTAAAAATCAACTATTTTTCAAAACTTTTTTAAAATTAATGAAAATTTTTTAATTTCACAATATCTTTTATGTTAAATCATGAATAATGTTGACATATTGTAAAAAATTTGTTAATATAAATATATATTATTATAAATAAGCGGAGTGATTATGGAGACAATGTTTTGGGTATGGCTTGCAGTTATTGCTATATCACTGATAATAGAGATTGTAACTTTTGATTTGGTATCAGTTTGGTTTGCCATTGGTGCTATAGTGCCATTTATTTTATCTGCAATTGGTGGGATATGGATAGAACTGCAAATTGCAATCTTTATCATTATCTCGTCAATGCTACTTATTTTTGTTAGAAAGTATGCACAAAAACTGCTTTTTAAAAACATGAATACCAAGACAAACGCAAATTCTTTGGTTGGCAAACAGTTTAGGCTACTTGAGGATACTGATTTTGAGCATCTTGGGAGTGTTAAAGTCAATGACGTAACATGGACCGCTGCTAGTGAAGATGGAGGCAAGATTGATAAGGGTAGCCTTGTAGAAGTTGTCAAGATTGACGGGAATAAACTTATGGTTAAAAAAGTTGAAGGAGTCACCGTTGAAACACAGAATAATAAAGTAGAGGCGAATATCCAACCAGAGATTGAAGAAAAACAAGATGGCGAGCAGGTTACAACTCAGACAGAAGATAAACAGGGGGAGTAGGAAATGAGTGCTTGGGCAATTGTATTGATTATTTTAGGTGTGCTTGTACTTGTAAGTTTATGCTTATCAATAAGAATAGTGAGACAGGCGACTGCGGTAGTCGTTGAAAGACTTGGGAAATACAGAAAAACACTTGATACAGGTGTGCATATTGTATTCCCATTTATTGATAGAACAAGCAAGCCAATCTCACTCAAAGAAATTGTTGCAGATTTTAAGCCTCAACCAGTTATCACAAAAGATAACGTTACAATGCAGATAGACACCGTTGTCTATTTCCAGATAACCGATGCCAAACTTTATACCTATGGTGTTGAGCAACCTATAAAGGCGATTGAAAACCTTACAGCAACCACACTTCGTAATATTGTCGGAGAACTTGAACTTGACCAAACCTTGACATCTCGTGATACAGTAAACACTAAAATGAGAGTTATCCTCGATGAGGCGACCGACCCATGGGGAATAAAGATTAATAGGGTGGAACTTAAAAATATTCTTCCGCCTAAGGATATCCAAGATGCAATGGATAAACAGATGAAAGCAGAACGAGAACGTCGTGAGCAAATTCTTCGTGCAGAGGGTGAAAAGAAATCAAGCATACTTGTGGCAGAGGGTGAAAAACAGGCAAAGATATTACGTGCCGAAGCCGATAAGACTGCAAAAATATTGGCAGCAGAAGCACAAAAAGAGGCATTAATTGCCGTGGCAGAGGGCGAAAACAAGGCTATTGAACTTATCAACTCGGCTAAGCCTGATGCGGCATATATAACATTACAAGGCTTTGAAGCACTTAAAAAACTTGCTGATGGGCAGTCTACAAAAATTATTGTGCCAAGTGACATCCAAAATGTTGCAGGTTTGTTTACAAGCATAGCAGAGGTAATCAAGACCGATTCACCAAGCCCAGTTAAAAAGCCAAAAACCCAAAAAGTAGTTGAAAATACTGATTTAAAAGATGATAAAAAATAATTTACAAAATCTCAATTATGAATTTATTTCATTTTTGAGATTTTTTATTTTTTAAAATTCAAAATAAAATTAAAAAATTATTTGACTTATGCATAAATAAATATTACAATAAAAATTAAGGAGGGAGTATGAAAAATTTAAAAACAAGTTTGATGTACATTGCAAATATCATTATAGGGGTACTTACCTATGTATTCTTGTCACAATCTTATTTAAGTTTTGGCGGTAGTATAGGTGAATATGGTGGTAATTTAGATTCAATTAATGGTTATGACATCATAGGGAACTATTTTGATGGCAACGGAACACAAGTTATGATGGCACTTTCAAACTTGATTGTAGCAATACTTGCGGGAGTACTTATTGTATCGTCTATATATTGCATGCTTGTAAGTTTTGGTGTTATCAAGAAATCAAAGGCAATCAAAATGTTTAACTTTATAAACATCATTGTGTCACTTGCTCTTGTTGTTTTTGGTGCAATCTCACTTTTCTGCACAGTAGGATTTGCGAACGACCACTCAGCATCAGGGGATTATGTTTCTGCTGGTTATAGCACTGGCTGGGCAGTGATTGTAAACTTCGTAATAGCCGTTGTTGCTCTTGTTACTTCATATCTTGGATATAGATTTTCTAAGAAATAGAAGTTATTGAAACAAAAAAATGGACTACAACAAGTCCATTTTTTTGTTGTCTAAAAGTTTTCGCCACTTTCAAATTGGCTGGTATAGAGGTCTTTATATACACCACCTTTAGCAAGTAATTCCTCATGATTTCCGACTTCCACAATGTTGCCATCTTTCATAACAATGATTTTATCAGCATTTTTGATTGTAGAAAGGCGGTGAGCGATAACAAAACTTGTTCGACCTTCTGTAAGTCTATCCATGGCAGTTTGTATAAGAATTTCTGTTCGTGTATCTACTGAACTTGTTGCCTCGTCAAGGATAAGCATAGGGGCATTTTGAACCATTGCACGTGCGATTGTGAGCAGTTGCTTTTGCCCAGCAGAGATGCTAGTTTCTTCAGATAGAACCATATCATAGCCTTTAGGCTCTGTGCGAATGAAGTGGTCGACATTTGCCATTTTGCAGGCATTTACAATTTCTTCGTCAGTGGCGGTCGGCTTTCCAAATCGCAGATTGTCTTTTATAGTACCTTCAAACAGCCAAGTATCTTGAAGTACCATGCCAAAGAGCGAACGCACATAACTTCTATTCATATCATTTATTGGGACATCATCGATTAATATTTCACCGTCACTCACATCATAAAATCTCATCAGCAGATTTACCATAGTGGTCTTGCCTGCACCAGTTTGCCCAACTATAGCGATTTTTTCACCAGGGTGGGCAATAAAATTAAAGTCATGTATTATCTGTTTGTCAGGGTTATAGCCAAAGTTTACGTGCCTAAATTCAACTTTACCTTTAACATTTTCTATAGTGATTGTTTTGTTACTTTCGTCAGGCTGTTCTTCTTCACTTAAGAACTCAAACACACGTTCTGCAGCAGCCATAGTTGACTGAAGAGTGCCTGAGATAGAACCGATTTGAGAAATAGGTTGATTGAAAAGTTTTGTGTAGGTCATAAAGGTAATGATTGTAGCAAGAAATGCCATATTGTTTGTGCTTATTGCAATGTATGCACCTACCAAACAAATGAGGACATAGATTATATTGCTAGTGAAGTTTACAACGGGCATCATAAGTCCAGAGAAAAATTGTGCTTTTCTGGATGAAACTTTTAATTTGTTGTTAATTTCATCAAAGGTATTTTGGGCTCGTTCTTCACCATTAAAGGCTTTAACTACATGATGAGCCGAGAAGTTTTCTTCAATATAGCCGTTCACATCGCCGAGCAGTTTTTGCTGTCTTATAAAGTACTTTTGATTGAATTTAACAACTAAAAATACAATTATGAGTGCAAGAGGAATTTGAAGGAGTGATATAAGTGTCAGTTGCCAACTTATTGTAAACATTGCAATAGGTATACCAATTATAGTTACGGTAGAGGTTACAAGTGAGGATAGGGTACGTTCAAGTGTGCTTCCGACAGTATCTACGTCGTTTGTAACTCTTGAAAGCACATCACCATAACTATGATTATCGAAATATTTTAAAGGAAGTTTATTGATTTTTACAGATATTTCACTACGTAACTTCTTGCTTACCCCAACTGACACCTTAGACATAAGGAACCCTTGAAAATATCCAAGCAAGCCAGCAAAAATATACATACAAACGATAATCAGTCCATATTTTGTAACTTCATTGACATCAATATTTGTCGCTTCGAAGAGCATTGTCATCATTTGGTTTAAAAGGGTAGGACCTATAACATTTATAGCCGCAGCAAGCCCTGCAAAAATTACGGCTATTATGACTGAAACTTTATGGTCTCCTAAACGTTTCAAAAGCATTTTTAAAGAGCCTTTAAAGTCTTTTGCTCGGTCGGTATGGTAAACTTGGATCTTTTTCTTTTTATCTTTAGGTGTAGATTTGACCTTAATATTATTCATTTTCTAGTTCCTCCTTTGAGAGTTGCGACAGAGCAATTTCACGATATACATCACAAGTCTTTAAAAGGTCTTCATGTTTGCCCATGCCTACTATCTTACCTTCATTTAACACAACTATGATATCAGCATTCATAATTGTACCAATTCGCTGTGCAACTATGACCTTAGTTGTATCCTTAAAGTTTTCATTGAGTTTTTGCCTTACTATTTTATCTGTCTTGTAGTCTAGGGCAGAGAAACTGTCGTCAAATATTAAAATATCAGGATTCTTGATAATTGCCCTCGCAATTGATAGTCGTTGTTTTTGCCCACCAGAAACATTTTTGCCACCTTGAGATATGTGATAATCAAGCCCTTCAGGGAAATTATAGATAAAATTTGATTGTGAGATATCTATTGCCTTTGCAATCTCTTCATCAGTCGCATTTTCATTGCCGTATTTTATGTTATCTTTAACAGAACCGCTGAAAAGTATGCCTTTTTGTGGAACATAACCAATCATTTCGTGAAGTTCATTTTGAGTATAATCTTTCACATTCTGCCCATTAATCAATATGACACCATCGGAGCAGTCATAAAATCTAGGAATAAGGTTTATAAGGGTGCTTTTACCACTTCCAGTAGAGCCAATAAAGGCAATAGTTTGACCTTGTTTAACATCAAAATTTATATTTTCAAGCACATCAGCATCAGAATCAGGGTATCTAAAATAGACATTTTTGAAACTTATTGTGCCTTTTTCGGTAGGTTTTAGTCCCTGCCCATCGACAAGTGAGGTCTTAGTATCTAGGACTTCATTAATTCTTCGTCCTGATACAATTCCTCTAGGTACAAACATAAATAATACTGAAAGCGAAGTGAAACTCATTATGATAAAGATTGAATACTGAGTAAATGCACTCATAACAAGTAGCAATTCAGGATTTTCACCTGCCAAAAGACCAATCATCCAAACAATTGCTAGTGATGTCCCTTGCATAATGAAGGATAGACTAGGCTCAATTATCGCAAGCACCCTGTCTACAAAGATGCTTAACTTTGCATAACGGCTGTTTACATTTTCAAACTTTTCTTCTTGAGTTTTTTCAGCACTGTATGCTCTTACAACTTTTAGACCTGTCAAGTTTTCTCTAGTTACTAGGTTTAAACCATCTGTTGCCTTTTGGATTTTCTTAAATTTTGGAACGACTGTAAATATGATAATTGATACGACAAGACATATTGCAATGACTGAGACTACATTGACAAGGCTTAATTGCCCAGCCGAATTTCCAAGCGAAATTTGAGCAATATTTATGATGGCAAGTATAGCGGTCAGTGGAGCCTGAAGCCCAAGGGTGATTGTAGTGGTAAGCACCTGTTGAAGTTGAGTAATATCGTTTGTAGAACGTGTGATGAGTGATGGAATAGAAAATTTATTGATTTCACTGGCTGAAAAACCATTGACACGAGCAAATATCTTGCTTCGCACACGTGCTAAAAGGTTTGTAATAACATAAGAAGAAAGATAATGAGCGATAATCGCACATAGCACAACTCCAAGGGCATACCCAAGCATTTTCATGCAAGCATAAATAATATCAACCCATCTATCAGTAAAGTTTTCAGCACCTAAAATTTGGCTGATTTCAAGTGTGCATTGAGGGAGGGAGATATTGCACCAAACTTGCCCAGCCACAAAGCAAAGTGTTAAAATAAGCAGTAGCCATTCTTTCCAGTTCATATATTTAAATAATTTAAACATTTTTGTTCTCCATTTTTTTTGAAATTGCAGGCATTTTCGAATATTTTTATTGCAACCTTTCTAGCGATTTTTATGTCCTCATCGCTAACACCTTTTAGCATAAATTTGTTCCACTTATTAATTGCTTTTTCAACTTTTATTGATAGTTCTTGCCCACTTTGAGTAAGTAGTAGTTTAGAATTTTTGATATGCTCTTTTTCATCCAAACGTACCACATATCCTTTTTCAATAAGCCTAGATACTGTCCTATGAATATGGGCTTTGTCACATTCAAGCAGTTTTGAGATTTCAATTTGAGAAAGTGGACCATTGTTATGTAATAATTGCATAAAGAAAATTTCAGAACTTTTTAAGTTATAATTTTTAAACTCCTCATTTAAATAACTTTGAAGTTGTTTTCGCAGGTATGAGAAGGTTTCAACTAAAAATTTATTCATGTTTACCTCGCTAGCACATAAAATTATATGCAAAGGAAGTTGATTAGTCAACTAAAATTACAAAATTTTTGATTTTTTTAAAAATTTTTGAATAAATGATTGCTTCGCTTAATTTAATATGGTATATTAAGATAACGGAGGCGATAAAAATGGGTATTTTTAAGAAAAATAATAATAAGGTTATAGACCCATGCATTCATGATGAAGAGGCAAACTTCACTCTTTCAAGTGGAGTCCATATATTGAATAAATGTCAAAATGTGTCATTGTCAGGCTCTGCGGTAGTGCTTGAAAGTTTTGATTGCACCTTTAAAGAGATATCAGGCAAGGCAAGAGTACAAATGATTGAAAATGGTGAGATTGACGTCCTTACAGGGAAGGCAAAGATAGGACTATTTAAAAGTGGTAGAATAACCCTTATAAGTGGCAAGGCATCAATAACCACCATAAACACTTGTACAATTGACTATGTAAAGGGGAAAGCGACAATTGGCACAGTAAACGGTGGATTTATTCGATTTGTTGATGATAAGGCTGAACTTGCAACTCTTACCAATGGAGAGGTGATGTTTGTACGTAATAAAGCACGTATTGTCACAATGATACAGGGCAAAATCACTGGAATAGAGAACAATGCAAACCTTGTAAGTATGTTAGACGGACAAATTACCTATCTTTTAAATGACAGCAAGGTCGGAACTATGAATAATGGACAGATTGACCTTTTTGCCGACAACAGTGAAGTATCAACATTTAATAACGGAAAGATTAATGAAATGATAGGACGGGCACTCATTTCTGCCAACATGAATGGTGAGATAGGTTATCAGGATAAGCAGACAATCATTCTTTATAGTCCAAAAGAAAGTGCAAAAAGAATGAGTGAGTATAGACAAGAAAAAGAAGATGCCATAGCACAGGCAAAAGAAATTTCACCACTTCCTGAAGAGACCACTGAAGAGAAGACGGAAGACAAGCCAGAAGAAGGCGAAATTGAAAAGGTTGAAGTAAAGGAAGAAAAACCTTTACCAAAAACAAACAAGAAGAAAAAGACAAAGCAGTTAAAAATTGATGATATTAAACTTGAAAACGAAGAACAGCCAACAAAAGAACAAGATTTGACTGTTCAAGATGGTCAAGAAGAGCCAAAAAACTAATAAATATTTGTAAAAATTGTTGCAATTTATAAAAAATATGTTACAATAATATGCACCTTTGTTTAGGTGCATTTTAAATAGGAGCAACATGGATATATTTTTAGATGGGTTATGGGATGCCGTAAAGGATACATTGCTTGTAATTCCAATACTATATTTAGCATACCTACTTGTAAGTTATTTTTCTCATAACAATAACGAAAAATATTCGAAAATACTACACAAGTGCAACAAAGCAGGACCTATTATAGGGTCGCTACTTGGTTGTATTCCTCAGTGTGGCTTTTCTTCAGTGATGAGCCAACTTTATTCCAAAAGGGTGATAACCTTAGGGACTCTGGTTGCAGTTTTTTTAGCCACTAGCGATGAGGCAATACCAATAATGCTTTCTGAGCCAGCATTTATACCAGACCTATTACTACTTCTTGCAATAAAGATTGTCTATGGCATTATAATAGGTTATATCATAGATGGATGTGTTTCGCTTTTCACAAAGAGGAAATTAAAATCAGTTAAGACGGCAAAAACAGGTGACAGTGGACAGACAAGCAAAGATTTGATTGATAAAGAACTTGAGCATATTGATTACTGTGGTTGTGGGCATAGTCATTCTCATTCGTGCAATCATGCAAGTGAGGAAGAACATGGACATGACCATAATCACGGGCATTGTTGTGCAACAAATATTTTCTTAGATGCATTACAGCATACGGCAATTATCATAGCCTATGTTTTCATAGCGACACTTATAATCAACCTGATAAATGGATATTGTGGTGGACTTGGACCACTTGAGAGTATGTTTACTGATAATGTATATGTCCAAATTGTACTTGCAAGTTTGATAGGTCTTATACCAAACTGTGCAGCATCGGTGTTTGTGGTGGAACTATATATGTCAGGTGTTTTATATTTCCCAGCCCTTCTCGCTGGATTATGTGCAGGAGCAGGAGTTGGCTTAATTGTTCTTTTCACGACCAATTACAAAAAGACAGGTATGAACATTTTAATAACTTTATTATTATACATGCTTGCTGTTTTAGCAGGGATAATTATCAATTTTATTCCTATATGGTGAAAAATAGTTGACAAATTGGGTATACTATTTTAAAATGACAATGAACGGAGATTTTTACTAATGATGAATGAAAATATTGAGAATAAACAAGAATTAAGAGTCAAACAACTCGGTGTTTTTGAACTTCGCGGGCTTGCTCGAGAGATAGGGATACCTTCTCCAACGACAAAAAAGAGAGAAGAACTCATCAATTTGATACTTGAGAAGTTTAAAAGTGGTATTGAATTAGATTACAAAGAGAAGAGAAAGGGTAGACCATTTAAAAAACTCTCTTCAATTGACCATTTAGTCAATTCCATGACCGATAAACCGCCAAAAGAACAAGTCTTATCATTTGAAAATATAATGACATTTGCACAGGAAATGCCAACATTTTTGACTGACACAGACAAGCAAGAAAAGACTATAATTGAAGCCATTGTGAGACGTGATAAAGACAAAAACTACAATGCAAACGATGGTGAAAGATGGGTGCTGTTTGACTCAAATATTGATAGTTACAAAAAACTTCGCCAAGGCGATAAGGTCCTTGTAGAAGCGGTAAAACTAGGGCAATCAAATCAATATAGTTGCATTGATATTATAAAAATCAACGACATCAATGCAGAAGTTTATCAACCAACAAAACTTAGAGATTTTAAAGAGATGTTGTCCAAAGAATATATGAATATGGATGGACTTTCTCTTATCAAGGGTAGACGTAATGCCATAATAAATGAAAAAGACCTATGTGACGATGACAGACTTGAAAATATCACAAAATATTGTCAAGACAATAAAATTAAACTTGTTGTACTCGGGATAAATACTTCATTTGAGGACCAAATGATATTTGAAAATTTTGCATTCGAAGATTTTACTTCTAAATATGGCACAGAAGACAGTATAAACTTTAATATTGTTATAAATGCCATAACTTATGTAAATAGACTCTTAGAAAGAGAAGAGAATGTATTACTCTATATACTTGATATAATGGAGATTGTACGACTGGCGGACAGGTGTTTTGCAGTGACTGGCGAGAACATTTTGCATTCAAAGAACACTATGACACTGGTGTGCAAACTTATGGAACTTGGGGTAAACTATCAAGAGGGACATAGTTCAACACTGCTCATCGGATACAACAAACTAGACAAAGATGATATATTCTTAAAAAGTGAAATTCTTAGAATTTGTAATTTAGTTGAATAAATTTTAAAACATTATACAAAATAAAAATGTAAGGTATAAATAGGTCCTTACAAAAACAAATCGCAAGGGTGAGTTGTCATGCTCTAGTAGGCGATTTGTTTTTTATTATAACAAACACTTGACATATTTATATTTTTGATACTATAATATACATATATGTTTGGATTTTTTGATAGTTATTTTTTATTTTTTGGCTTACACATAACATATTATGGATTTTTGATAGCAATAGGTATGGCTATCGCGGTTTTTGTTGCTTGCAAAAATGCGAAGTATAGGGGATTAAAAGCGGATGATTTGATTATTGGTGCTTGTTATGTATTACCACTGGCGATTATCGGGGCAAGACTTTATTATGTTATATTCGCCGACCATAGTTTTTCATTTGGTGAAATTTTCAGAATTTGGGATGGTGGCATGGCAATATATGGTGGCATTATAGGCGGTGCAATTGGGGTTATATTGTTTTGTGCTATCCATAAAAAGAATTTCCTTGACGTAGCCGATTTGGCAGTTCCAAGTTTGATATTAGGTCAGGCAATAGGAAGGATAGGTTGCTATTTTGCTGGTTGTTGCTATGGTGTTGAAGTGACTGACCCAAGCCTTATGTGGTTCCCATTGTCGACCCAAATTGATGGTGTGTGGCATTATTCAACTTTCTTTTATGAAAGTTTATGGGATCTGCTTGGCTTTGTAATATTAATGTTGGTACTAAGAAAATCGCATATCAAAAATCGTGGTATAGTTATGTGTCTTTATCTTATAATATATGGCTCAGGTAGGGCATGGATTGAGGGTATGCGAGGAGATAGTTTGTATATTGGCTCTTTGCGAGTTTCGCAAGTGCTAAGTATATTGTTAGTTGTTGCAGGTGTCATAACACTGACAGTGCTATGTTACTTGACAGAGGTTGGCAAATTAAAGACAATTCAGCAAAAGGGTTTTGATAAATTTGTGTTAGAGCAGAATGCTTTAACAATGCAGAAGAAAGAAGAACGTAAAAAGATAAGAGAAGAAAAACGTGCATTAAATCAAAGCAAAAAAGGTAGTGATGACACAAATAATGATGATAATCATATAAAAAAGAATAAAAACGATAAAAAGATAGAATAATATATGTATGAGAGGAAGGATTTTAACAATTAAAAAGACAACAATTTTAAGGTTGTCTTTTATTTTAAATATTTTGTTTTTTGTAGCCTCAAGTATAATCTCATTTTTGGTTATAAAAAATAATGACTTATGGTTTTTTATGTTCTGCATATTTATAGGTACTCATTTGATTATAAAAAGTATGCTATTCAAGTTCGACTCGTCTTGCTATTTTGGTTCACTATTACTTACAATAGGACTTATGTACATTTATTGTTTGTGTTTAAACATACTAAACTTCTATCCAGTATTTTTAGTTATTTCTTTTTCTATATCTTCCTTTTTAACAGGTTTTTTCTTTAAACAGCAGTTTCATTATTATTTATCTTTTTCGCTATATTTTTTATCTTTAGACCTACTTTTTTATATGATAAATTTAATAAGTATTTGGATTTTCCTTGCAATATTGGCAGTAATTGTGGTATTATTAGTGTGTAAATATTTTACTATAAAATAGAGGAGAGTGAAATGTTTTCTACTGAGCAAAACGGATATGATAGAGAGGAAGTAGACCAGTATATTTCCCAGTTAAAAGCAGGCTATGAGAAACTTTTAATGGATGAAAAATTAAAAGTATTAGAGGCTGAAAAGAAGGTGCTAGAGTATAGAAATAAGCAAAAAAATATTATGGCAGTGCTAGAGTCCTTTAAAAAAGAGGAGGCAGAGGGTAATAGAAATTTAGAGATTTTGCGTGGCGAACAATTACGGATGATTTACCAAAATCTGATAACATTTTTAGAAGATTTGAAAAGCCGTTATCCAGGGCTATTGATAAATAAAAATTACAAAGTACTTTTGTCAGATATTGAGGCAATTCTTGATAAATTGGATGCACGAAAGAGCGAGATTGGAGCGACAGGTGGAGAAAACGACCCTATGCGTATATTGTTATCAAAGATACAGGACAAAAAGACACAAGAACCTAGAGAGATAAGGATAGAACGTGCTCAGTTTGACCATCCTAGCATGATAAAACCGGTGTGCGAAAGTGAACTTAAAGATTCTTCATCTTTAGATGCATATGATACCCTTGTTGATAAGTTTTTAAATACAAAGCCGACAGAAGAACCACCACCAAAATCAATCAAAATTCAATCAAGCGGTTTTGATATAAAAGAAGCAGTCAATCCAAAGGATGATTTAAGCGAGATAATGAAAGCCTTTGATTTCTTTAATGATGAAAATAATAAAGCCAACCCAAGCGATTATCACTTTGACGATTAAAAACATTTTTCTAGTAATCATTATCTAAAAACATTAAAGACAGCGAAATATAAGAGACAACAAAACACGAACTTTATAAAAACACGAATGTTATTTTAAAAACTAAAGTTTTTACATATTACCATTCGTGTTTTTTTGATTTTAAAAATAATATGAAATTAAATTTATAAATAAAGATATATAATAAATAAAATTAATTTGTAGGGAATGAAAATATTAATTAAAAAAATAAGGACTAAAATCTTAAGACTCCACCAGAGACATCTATCACTTCACCAGTAATATAACTTGCACTATCACTTGCAAGGAACAGGGCAGTATTTGCTACATCTTCACCACAACCTAATCTTTTTAGAGGGACTTTATCTCTTATCTCATCTTTTTCATCCTCAAATCGCTCGGTCATTTTGGTTTCAATAAAGCCAGGTGCAATTGCATTTACACGAATTTTTTGAGGAGCAAGTTCCAAAGCCAATGCCCTAGTCAAACCAATAATCCCAGCCTTACAAGCGGAATATACACTCTCGCAAGCCCCGCCATATTCTCCATAAATGGAAGAAATATTTATGATATTGCCGTGTTTTTGTTTTAGGAATAATTTTGCCAGATATTTATTGCAGTAAATTATTCCTTTAAAGTCAATATCTATAAGTTCATCAATATTTTCGTCAAACTCATCGCTTAACAATACCTCATCCTTACTAATTCCAGCACAGCATACAGCACAATCAAGATAGTCTTCTTGAAAAGCCCTTTCTATGCCTTGATAAATACTTGATTTATCTTTTAAATCCATCTTTATTGTTGTAATTTTGACACCAGCATTCTCGCATATGTCTTCAATTTTTTTTATACTTCCATTTAGAAAAGTTGCAACAATATCATAATTATTTTGGGCAAAAACACTAACCAGACTTTCGCCTATGCCACCAGTAGCACCTATTATAAGCACACTTTTTCTTATCATTTCTTCTCCTATAAACAATTTACAATCTATCTGTATTTTTTAATATTTACATTTTAACACATTTTTAAAAATATCAGAAATAAAATGACAATTATTTTGTTATATTGCTTAAATATGTTAAACTAAAACTATGATACAAATAGAGAATGAGATAAAAAAATGCAAAAAGTGTGGCAATTTGCAAAAACAAACAGATACATATATTCAGTATGGCAATACTCCTTTTATAATCATAGGGGAGAGCCCTGCTAAAGACGGATGGATAGTCAGCAAAAGGGCTTTTTATAATAAACAGGGGAAACTTCAAGCAAGTGGCAGAGTTCTAGCCAAACTTTTATCTATTTTAGATTATACAATAGAAGACATATATTTTACAGAATGTTGCAAATGCATAATAGAAGATAGAAAAACTTTAGACAAATGTTCACAAAATTGCAAGCCTATTTTATTAAAGCAATTACAAAACGTCAACTGTGATATTATAATAACTATGGGTAAAAGTCCAACACAGGTCTTATTAGACAAAAAGATAGGCAAATTTAGCGAAGTTGTAGGGCAGTCTTTTACAGTAAAAATAGGTGATAAAGAATTTAAACTTATACCGGTATATCATCCATCACCATTAAACCCAAAAGGTTATACGGGCAATATCCCGATTTTTAACACTATAAAAGAAATGATAAGTAAACAGCATATTTAGTATCATTTATGCAAGACATAATAGCATATATAGTAAAATTATGCAAGGAGAATAAGTATGGCAGATGAAAAAGTTTATATCACAGTTGATGGTTGCGAGACTGAAATAACTGATATTGAAGATATAAATGTGATACGAAATATATTTGACAGGCAAAGGATAGATATTCTTTCTACAAGAACTGTCAAGGATTTATGCACTGGAAATTTTCAGTTTTACATATCAAGTTATCAACGTGGTTACCGATGGGGAAAAGATGAAGTTGAAATGCTATTAAATGATATTTTTAGTGTATATCATGATAGCCAAACACCGCAGTACTGTCTACAACCATTAGTTGTGAGGAAGAGATATGCCTGCAAATATTCAACTAAATTATCAAAAGGTTTTGAAAACAATAATGATGCTCATCCATTAGACGAGTGTTATGAATTACTAGACGGGCAACAGAGACTTACAACAATATGGCTTATTTTGTCACAACTAAATGTGAATAAAACCTATCAGATATTCTATGAACTAACTCGAAATGTTGATAAAAAATTTATTGAATTTGCAAACGAAACAATTTACGATTGGATTAATAAAAATTTAAAAGAAGAAGAGAAAGATAATTTTTTACAGACAATTTTAGAAAAGTTAACTTTTATTTGGTTTGAAGTGAGCGATGCCATGCCTAGCAAACAAGAAAAGACGACCAACGAAGAGCAAAATGCAGAAAATCAAAAGTCAGAGTCCTTATTTCAAAAGATAAATAAGGGGAAAATTGAACTTACAAATGCCGAGTTATTTAAAGCGATGCTTTTAAACGATGAAGAGACAACTGAAGAGCAAAGGCAGAAGTTAGAACAGATATCTTTTGAATGGGATAAAATTGAACAATCACTTAGAAATGATGATTTCTGGTTCTTCATTTCGAATGAAACTTCAGACGAACGTACTCGAATAGATTTTATTTTAGAAGTCTATGCAAGAAGTATAAAAAAACAAATTGATAATGATAAACACGATGTTAAATTTAAAGAGTATTTTAGCAAAAGTAAAAAGACTTCAAATTATGGCAGTGAATTTGAGGAATATTACAATAACCTAGATAAAAATAAAGATAGATATTCTTTTTTGGTGGTCAATAAGTATATTGATTATTGCAAGACAATTGGGAAAGATAAGACGATTAAAGATATTTGGGAAGAAGTAGTTGAAGTGCATGATAAACTCTATTCATGGTACTTGGACGATGAGTTATATCATAATATTGGCTTTTTAGTCGCCTGTGAATCACGAACTAGAGCGGTCGCATCAGAAATTATTGTTGAACTGTATACCAAACGCAAAAATTTGACAATAGCCAAAGTTAAAGAGAATGTTCTTGAGAAAATCAAAAAAAGATTTGAAGGTATGGCGAGAAGAATAAGGGCGGGTGGTAGTGATAATACAGAATTTTTAAAAGACTTAAATGCAAGCGATATTGACTATGACACCACAAAGACTTCAGACTTACAAATGTTTTTGCTTTATTCCAATATCTATCCAATTGTTAGACAAATAAGAAACTATGAAAATAAAAGAAATGGCGAAAATATAAAAGACAGTCTAAAAGAAATTGATATTGCAAGATTTCCTTTTAAAATGTATTATCAAATTAAATGGGATATAGAACATATAAACCCAAAAGAGCCAATAGGTTTAATAGACAATGCTTTGCAAATGTTTGATAGTGAAGCGGAAAAGGAGGAATATAAAAAGGCAATAAATGAATATTTGCAGAAGAAAAAGCAATGTGCAATAGATGATTTAAACAAGAATTTACAAGATAAATGGGATAAAAACAAACCGGAAAATGGGAGCAATGCTGTTCGAAACTTGGTATTGCTAGACAGCACTACAAATCGTCAATATCACAATGCAATTTTTGGCTATAAACGTCATTGCATTATAGAACGTGACAAAGAGGGCAAATATATTCTTCCTCAAACGAAAAAAGTATTTTTAAAGTATGATAGCATAAATCCAACGTTTATAGAGTGGACGAAAGACGACCAAGACAACTACGAAAGGGAATTGAATAATATGCTTGATTTTGTGAAAAATTGTACATCCAAGGCGGAGGGAATAGATGAATAGTGTTGGTGAAAAGTATACTTTTTGGCAATTGATTAATAAATATAAAATTGTTGTACCAAAAATTCAGCGAGATTATATACAAGGCAGGGCAAACTTAACAGTCAAGAAAAATCGTGAAGAATTTGTTGAAGAGTTGACAAGGTCACTGCTTGAGAATAGACAAATGTCGCTAAACTTTATCTACGGCACATCAGATAATGGCATTTTTATTCCAATTGATGGTCAGCAACGTCTTACAACTCTGTTTTTGCTTCATTTGTACATTTTTGCTAAGTCAAATAACGTAGATAAAATTAAAATTTTACAAGAAAATTTTAGATATGACACACGTTATACAACAAACCGATTTTTAAAAAGATTAGCTGAACAATTGCCAAATATATTAAAAGGCAATGTGAAGTATTTGCAAACAACTATTTGTGACTCTGGCTGGTACGTTTCTGCATGGGATAGTGACCCAAACGTTGCATCAACTCTTGTAATGCTTGACCTAATTCATGAAAAACTTGCTAAAGAAGACACTAAAATTGTTGCTTACAACTTGGTCGGGGAATCTTGCCCGATTACTTTTATGTCGCTTGAACTTAAAGGGTTTGGCTCAGATAACGAATTATATATTCGCATGAACTCTCGTGGCAAACAACTCACAGATTTTGAAAATTTCAAAGCAGAACTCTATGAAAAAGTCTTGGTGGACAGTAAAAAAGATGCCATACAAGAATTTAAGAAATATATTGATGGCGAATGGTATTCTATGTTTTGGGACGATAAAAATGACAAGTATGACAATAGCCAAAATGGGATTATTCAGACTATTGAAAAACGTGCCATAAGTATAGATAATCTTTTAAAACATGCTTTTCACTGGATAATATTGAGTTCTATATGTGAAGATGAAGAGTGTCCTCCTTTGTCACGTTACAGCAAAGATGACAAAAATGAGAGTGTTAGAAAATTGTATTTTGCCTTGCAACCAAGTTGCGATATCAATAGATATTATGTAGAAGACTATTTGACACTTTTTTCTAATATTAATCAAATGCCACAAGGGGTTATAGACCATAATGGACAGGAAGATTTGACCTCAAAAAGAGAATTTTGCACAGAAAGATTAAAGTCGTCTATTTTAAATAATTTTTCTAAAACATTTTCTTTTCTTAATAAGATTAAAGAAGATAAAGTTTTTGCATTTTTAATCAATGATATTTTCAAAATTAGTAGCAATCAAAAGAATGTTATTACTTATACAGTAGACCAGTATGGTGCAAGGATACTACTATATGCTATAATGAAGTTTGTAGAAATTGACAATAATGAAAATAATATTGATGGCTTTAAGTCGTGGTATAGAGTTATGTTAAATCTCGTCAGCAATTCAGAAATAGATAGCCCTGAAGATTTTTACAAAGTAATAAATCAAATCAAATTATGGAAAGGTGATACAAAAGAATGGCTAGATAAATTAGGTGACAAAGGACCTTTCCGCTCAGAACAAATCACAGAAGAGCGATTGAAACTAGATTTACTCGACAATGCAAATTTGAAAAATGCAATTTTGTATGCTGAAAATACAGATTTTAATGGTGACTATAAAGAACGCGATTACTTCCGTGGACAAATTGGTTTTTTACTTAATATGGCAGGCATTACTTCAAAAGATAATGCTAATAAGGATAATGTTAATAAAGAATCAATTGCAAAATTTAGACAATATACCGAGATGGTAAAAATTATTTTTAAAAGTGATAACTATTGGGATGAAGTGAAGGAGGATGAGATTAAAAACAAACCACAAACATTATCAGAGATAAAAACGTCAAAAGGGTGTAGTTTTGATAACCTCTTCCACAGAGCAATGTTAACCTGTGGTAATTATTGGATAGATGCACCAGGGCAGAGCATTAAGACATTTTTTGTCTATAGTGAACCGCATAACACTTATGATTGGAAAGGAGCCTTTAGAAAATGTAATACGGCTATAGACTGCTTAAAAAACCTATTTGATGGATGTAAAGATAATGTTGATTTTTTGCATGATAAAGATAAGATATTTGATGAGTTTAAATCTTATTTAGGAAATCAAATAGACAATTATAATCAAAAACTTGGAATTTCACAAAATAAAAACCTTTCAAAAGAGGATAAACTATGCAAATTGTTAATCACAAATCCAAATTGTTTTAAGTATATAAAAAATAACTATTACATACATTGGAATGAGGAAAGCGGTGATTATGAACTAATGCACCTAAAACGACTAAGAGAGGGCTCAAAAATTGATATAAAAGATAAGATATTAGATTAAAGGAATAATAAACAAAAATACACTACTAAATTTGCACCTCAAATTTAGTAGTGTATTTTTTTATTTACAATTGTATTTAAGTTATCTCTTAAGTATATTACCGGAAGTTGAACCTGCTTGCAAGGTGAAAACTGGATGGGGCATACATACTATGTGATGGGTGTGTTTAGCACACAAATTCTTTAGAATTTAATAAAACTTATTCAAATTCGGAAGTCGTACGTGAGGCTGATGATTATTTAAACAATGCGATATGTGTGTAAATCGAACAAATTTGTTAAAAATCTAATAAAATTGTATATTAAAAAGA
>ERZ1643249.1635-NODE-1635-length-22195-cov-8.459124_pt1 | contig 22195 bp, 20 predicted proteins | sample MGYA00579263_ERZ1643249 | MGnify/ENA primary metagenome ERZ1643249 (study PRJEB29033, sample SAMEA4952264) | chicken gut metagenome | biome: Broiler Chicken; feature: Gastrointestinal Tract; material: Caecum | place: Ireland | collected 2018 | study: Broiler... | reverse complement strand
GCGTGGAGGACATCTCCGCGGGGCTCTCTTCCTCCATCGTCAAAAACGCCATTTACAAGGTCATCCGCGCCAAAACGCCGGACGAACTGGGCGAACACATCCTCGTGCAGGGCGGCACTTTCCTGAACGACGCCGTGCTGCGCTGTTTTGAAAAGGAGACGGGCAAGCGCGTTGTCCGCCCCGGCATTGCGGGGCTGATGGGCGCCTTCGGCGCGGCTCTGTACGCCAAGGAAAACATCCGCGGCGAAAGCACGGTCATCACGGAAGAGGAACTCAAAAACTTTACATACACTTCCAAAAGCCATACCTGCAAGGGCTGTACTTCCCACTGCAACGTCAACGTCATCGGCTTTTCGGACGGCAGAAAATTTATTTCCGGCAACAAGTGCGAAAAGGGCGCGGGGCTCAAACCGCATTCGGACGAGCTGGATATGTACAACTACAAGTACGAGCGGCTGTTCCAAAGCGTGGAAGGCAGCAAGGGAAAGCGCGGCAGGGTAGGGCTTCCGCTCGCGCTGGGATTTTACGAACAGCTGCCGCTGTGGGCGGGCTTTTTCGAGCGCTGCGGCTTTGAGGTGGTGCTCAGCGAGCGCTCCTCGCGCAGTCTGTACTTCAAGGGCCAGCACACCGTCGCCAGCGACACCGTGTGCTATCCCGCAAAGCTCACGCACGGGCACATCGAAAGCCTGCTGGACGCGGGCGTGGATTTCATTTTCTTCCCCTGTGAAAGCTACAATCTGGACGAACACGATTCCGTCAACCATTACAACTGCCCCGTGGTGGCGTACTATCCCGAACTTCTCAAAGCCAACAACGAGCGCCTGACAAACGACAACTTTATCATGCCCTATCTCGACCTGAACGACGAGAAAACGGCGGTACGTGCCCTCAAAAATGCGTTGAAACGCTATAAACTCTCCGCCGCGGAGGTCAAAGCGGGGATGAAAGAAGGCTTTGCCCGCCTGAACAAATTCTATGCGGACGTGCACGCGAAAGGGGAGGAGATCCTGCTCAAAGCGCGCAAGGAAGGCAAACCCGTCATCGTGCTGGCGGGCAGGCCGTACCACGTCGATCCGGAAATCAACCACGGCATCGGCAAACTGCTCACTTCGCTTGGCATCGCTGTCCTGTCGGAGGACAGCGTCTTTGAAAAGGGCAAGCACGTTTTGGTCAACGTGCTCAATCAGTGGACGTACCACGCGCGCCTGTACCGCGCCGCCGAATACGTCACCGAACACAGCGACGTCAATCTCGTACAGCTCGTGTCTTTCGGGTGCGGCATCGACGCCATCACGACGGACGAGGTGCGCGCCATGCTGGAAAGCCGCGGCAGGCTGTACACGCAGATCAAGATCGACGAGATCAACAACCTCGGCGTGGTCAAGATCCGTCTGCGCAGTATGCTCGCCGCCATAGAAGAACAGAAGAGGCGTTCCGATGAAAGAAAATAAAAATGTTCCCGTCGCGGATTTCCGCGATACGTACCCCAAATTTACGCCCGAAATGAAGCATACGCACAAGATCCTCATTCCCGATATGCTTCCCTTCCATTTCGGCATCATCGTCGATTTCCTGCGCAAGGACGGCTGGGATATAGAGGTCCTGCACAACGATTCGCGCGCCGTCATCGACGAGGGGCTCAAACACGTTCACAACGATACCTGCTATCCCGCGCTGTGCGTCACGGGGCAGTTTATCGACGCGCTCAAAAGCGGGAAATACGACCCCGAACACACGGCGGTCATGATCACGCAGTCGGGCGGCGGATGCCGCGCGTCCAACTATATCCCGCTCATCCGCAAGGCGCTCAAGGCGGAGTTCCCCAAAGTCCCCGTCATTTCCCTCAACTTTGCGGGGCTGGAAAAGGACAGCGGGTTCCCCGTCACGCTGAAAATGATCCTCAAACTCGCGTTTGCCGTCTTTTACGGGGACGTGCTCATGTCCCTGTACAACCAGTGCAAACCGTACGAACTGGAAGCGGGCGCTTCCGACGCCGCGCGCGAGGATTGCCTGAAAGTCATTCGTGAGGCGTTCGACAAAAACAAGTACCGTTCGTACAAAAAGTGGACAAAAGCGCTCCTCCAACGCTTTTCGGCCGTGCGCCGCAGTACGGAAAAAAAGATCAAGGTGGGCATCGTCGGGGAGATCTACGTCAAGTATTCGCCGCTCGGAAATTCCCATCTGGAAGATTTCCTGCTGTCCGAAGGGTGCGAACCCGTCGTTCCCGCGCTGATGGACTACGTCATGTACTGTGCCGTCAACAACGTCAACGACGCAAAGCTGTACAACAAAAAGAACGCGTCCACCCCGTTGTTTGCGCTCGCGTATAAATATTTGTACGGGGTGCAGAAAAAGATCATCCGCATGATGAAAGAGTACGGCTTTGAGCCGCTGCACGATTTCGAGCATCTGCGCCGCTGTGCGGACAAAGTCATCAACCAGGGCGTGAAGATGGGGGAAGGCTGGCTGATCCCCGCGGAAATGGCCGCGCTCGCGGAAACGGGTACGGACAACATCGTGTGCGCCCAGCCGTTCGGCTGTCTGCCCAACCACATTGCGGGCAAGGGCACCATCCGCACATTAAAGCAGATGTACGAGCACGAAAACATCGTCGCGGTGGACTACGACCCCTCCGCCACAAAAGTCAACCAGGAAAACCGCATCAAACTCATGCTGGCAACCGCGCGCGAAAACATGGAACAGGAAGAAAAAGCGCAAAAAAATTGATCGTATAAAGACAGCGGCAAACCGTTCGGTTTGCCGCTGTTTGGTTTTTAAGTTCTGCCCGCGAGAGAATCGAGGGAAACGTCAAGCGCCTCCGCCAAGGCAACCAGGCTGACGAGGGAAGGGGTCTGTTTCCCCGCATACCAGCGCAAAAGCTGCGCTTCGTCAATTTTTGTCTTTTTGTGGAGTTGGTACCGCGTCATTCCCGAGTTGTCCATTGCCGCCTTTACGTTTTGCGAAACGGTGCCGTTCACGGTGAAAGTCTGCGGGGCATAGTCTGCGGCAAATCCGAACAGGTAATCCAGGGGACAGCAAAACACATCGGCGATTTTTACGGCGTTCTGCAGGGAGGGAACGTGTTTCCTGCTCAGAAAATCGTACAGTCTGGATAAGCGTATGCCGCTCTTTTCGGAAAGCTCTCTCATAGAAAGGCCGTTTTCGGCAAGGAGCTCTTTCAGGCAATCCGCAAAAGAATTCAGATGATCCATCGGTGCTTTCCTCCTCTCAAAAGGTTTCGACAAAATTCGTCAAACGTTTCAGATGAATTCATCTTATTATGTCATTTCAGCGGCTTGCAATGCTTGATATTCCCACGAAAATCAAGTGACGGCAGGGGCGATGAGACCTTGCGGCGGGGGCGGACAAGGGAATCGGAATCTGCTGCCGCCGAAAAAGGTCGCGGCCGAAAAAACAAATTTGATTGGTTTGACATCTTTCACAAGGAGTATTATAATACTCCAAAGGAGTAAATGCAAATGATGGAAAAAAAGCGCGGAGGGATGACCGCGGAAGAATTTTTGGAATTGTTTGAAAAGTCTGCAAAGGAACTGGACGTGCAGGCCTCCTACAAACTGGCGCGCGAGCTGGAGCAATTCCGCAGCGAACCCGTTTTGGGGTATCGCACGGCGGGCAGCCGCGCGGAAGCGGACGCGGGGGACTTTTTGTACCGCAAAATGTGCGAGATCGGTCTGAAAACGGAAAAGCACCCCGTCGTTCTGGACGGCTGGGAATTTTTCGGCGCGACGCTTCGCTATCAGACGGAAGAGGGGGAACGCTGTATCCGCCTGGGCGGGTATCAGACGGAGATGCGCGTCAATAACTTGCAGACGGAGCTCGTGGACGCGGGCAAGGGCACGGAAAAGGACTTCTTAAAGACAGACGTGCGCGGAAAGATCGCGCTCATCCGCATCAACCAGCGGGACGAGTGGTGGATCAACTATCCTGCCTGCCAGGCGCACCTTGCGGGCGCGGTCGCCGTCATCGCCGTGCAGGACAAGGGGTACGGGGAAGTGGACCCCGCCGCGCTCAACGCGCAGGACATCTGCGGACTGCCCGACGCGCCCGCCTTTTCCATGTCCAAAGCGGACATGGCGGACGTCCTTGCGGCCATGAAAAAGGGCAGGCTCGCGGTGACGCTGGACGCCGATTCGAGGGTGCGCGAAAAGATCACGACGTACAACATCGTGGGGACGATTCCCGGGCAGACATCGCAGATGATCGCCGTTTCCGCGCATTACGATTCCTATTTCCACGGGTTCGAGGACGACAACTGCGGCGTTTCCATGATGCTTTCCCTGGCGCAGGCGCTCATCCGTTCGGGGTACAAGCCGCAGAAAACGCTGGTGTTCATCGCCTTTGCGGCGGAGGAATGGGGCAAGATCAATTCCCGTTACGACTGGTCGGCGGGCTCCTATGCGGAGATGACGCAGGGGCAAAACAGCTGGCGGGGCAGGATGATCGCAGACATCAATCTCGAGCTTCCCGCCATTGCGCACGGAAAGAAGCACTACATCCGCAGCGTGTACGAATACAAGCACTTTCTGCGCGATTTTCTCAAAAACCCGAAGGGCTTTGACGAATATTATCCCGAGGGCGCGGACGTGGTCTGCCCCGTGCAGACGTGGTCGGACGATTTTTCCATGTCCGTCAACGGCATTCCCTCGCTCGTCAACGAGTTTTCGTCGGGCAGCTTTATGGAAACGCACTATCATTCACAGTTCGACGACGACACTTCCTACGACGAGCACATCTATTATTTCCATCACAGGCTGTACCTGCGCCTGCTTCTGGCGTTCGATCGGTGCGCGCTTCCGCCCATGGATTTTTCCACGCGGGTGCGCCGCATGATGCGCAGTCTGAAAGGGGAGATCGCGGAAACGCCGGAGGCGGCGGAGTTTTTCAAGGCGGCGGAAACGGCGGAAGAGACGGCGGAAGAATTGTACGACATGATCTGCGCCGTCAACGGTTCCAAACAGCCGGAAGAGCGCGAAAGCGTGGCGGGCGCCGTCATTCTGGACGCCTTCAAGTACTGCGAGGACAGCTTTGTCGCGCTGGACTGGTATGAAAAATCCGTATTCCCGCACGAAAACGCGCAAAAGAACATCGAATATATGCAGCGCGCTGTGGCGGCTCTGGAAGAAGGGGACGCGGACGGCGCAAAGTGCGCCATGGTGGAAGTGGACGACAACAGTTATGCCGAGGCGTTTGCCCGCGGCGTGACCTCCTACTTTACGGCGCGCGCGCTGACGGACACGGGTTCGTGGGGCAGCGGGCGGCTGACGGGTCACATCGACCTGTTCGGCGTCATGCGCGCCGTGATGGAAAAGAGCAGGGACGAGCAGGCAGATTTCACCTTTGAAAAGGAAGAACTCACCGTCAAGATCGCCGTGGAAAAGAAAAATCTGCGCAGCCTGATCGAGGCGGAAACGGCAAGGCTGAAAAAACTCACGCAAAAATTACAAGGAGCAATGATCGCCGTAGAGGCGCTGGACAGATAATTATGGATTTACCTGAGTTACACCGATTGCGACGGGAGGATTTCGACGCCGTCATCCGCACTCTGACAGAATGTTTTTTTGAAGATCCGCTGTACAAAATGCTCATCCCCGAAAGAGCACAGCGCAGCGAGATCCTGCCCGAGGTGTTCGATTGCGACGCCAACGAGCTGGTGCAGTATTGCGACCTGTATTCCGAATCGCCCGACGTAAACGGGCTGATCATGCTGGAGGACCCCGCCGAACGCAAGGGGGTGCGCAAGTATCTTGCGGAACGGTACTTTGCCTATCTCACCGAACAGCGCCTTCTGGAGGACGACGAGAGCGGGGAGATCGCGGAACATTTCCGCAAAGCAAAGGACTTTCTCTCCTCCGACTGGGTCGGGAAAGTGGGGCCGAACACCATTCACATCGTCTATTTTGCGGTGCGCAAAGCGTTCCACGGTAAGGGGCTGGCGCACAAACTCATCTCGCCCGTCCTCGCCTATGCGGACAAAAACGGCGTGCAGATCGCACTGGAAACGCACAACGCGGCCAATCTGGATATGTACCGCCACTACGGGTTTGAACTGTTCGACAGCTTTTCGGGCGAACTTCCCCTGCGCGAATACTGTCTGGTCCGCAAGCCGAAAGGGGACAAAGAAGAATGAAAAGAATTTTATTGATCGCGACGGGCGGCACCATCGTCAGCCGCGCGGGAAAAAACGGGCTTGCGCCGCAGATCCGCGCGGAGGAGCTTTTGCGCTATGTTCCCGATACCGTGCGCTTTTGCGAAGTGACCGCTCTGCAGCTGATGAATCTGGACAGCACCAATATGTGTCCGCGCGACTGGGAGACCATCGCGCAGGCGGTGCGCGAAAATTACGACCGCTACGACGGGTTTGTCATCTGCCACGGCACGGACACCCTCGCCTTCACGGCGGCGGCGCTCTCGTACATGATCCAGCAAAGTCCAAAGCCCATCGTTTTGACGGGTTCGCAAAAGCCCGTCGATCTGGAGATCACGGACGCCAAAACCAATCTTTCGGACAGCCTGCTGTACGCTTCGGACGATCGTTCGTCGGGCGTCGTCATCGTGTTCGACGGCAAAGTGATCGCGGGTACGCGCGCCAAAAAGACGCGCACTAAGAGCTACAACGCCTTTTCTTCCATCAATTATCCCTGCCTTGCGGTCATCCGCGAGGGGAACATCCTGCGCTACCAGGAGGAGACGAAAGGGAACAAACCCCTCTTTTACGAAAAGCTGGACAGCCGCGTGGGGGTGTTCAAGCTGATCCCTGGGATGCCCTCGGACATTCTCGATTATTATTTCCGCCTCTTCGACGCGGTGGTCATCGAAAGTTTCGGCACGGGCGGCATTCCCGATGCTCCCTATTATCATTTTGCCGACGTCATCGAGAGGTGGCAGGGCGCGGGCAAGATCCTCGTTATGTGCACGCAGGTGACCAACGAGGGCAGCGACATGGGCGTGTACGAAGTGGGCAAGAGCGTGAAAAACAGGTTCGGATTTCTGGAAACGTACGACATGACGCTGGAAGCGGCGGTGACAAAACTCATGTGGATCCTCTCCCTCACGCACGAGTGCGGGGAGGTGCGGCGGCTCTTCTATACGCCCGTCGACCACGATCTTCTCTATCCCGCCCTGTAAAACACGTCTGTTTTCGTGTCTGCGCGCATACAATAGGGTATGTTTGTATGCAGAAAGGGCGCCGTCCTCGCGGCGGCATTGGCGGCAATTTTGCTGTTTTTCGCCTGCGCGTCTCTCAGCGCGGCAGGCGAGGCGAGCGCGCAGCGCGCGCTGTACACCATCGTCCTGGATGCGGGCCACGGCGGCGCGGATCCCGGGGTGCTCGGCGCGGTTTCGCACGTAAAAGAGAGTGACGTCAACTTAAAAATCGTGCAAAACCTGCAAGAACTGTTTGCCGATGCGGGCTTTCGCGTGGTGCTCACGCGCAAGAACGCGGGCGGATTGTACGGCCTTCCCACGCAGGGATACAAGCGCCGCGACATGGAAAAGCGGCGGGAGATCATTGTGGGCGAACGGCCGGACATCGTCATCTCCGTGCATCAGAACAGCTTTCCCGCGGCCCCTTCGCGGCGCGGCGGACAGGTCTTTTTCTGTGCTGGCAGGGAGGAGGACGAAAAGCTTGCGGACAGCATCCAGTCCCGCCTCAACGGCCTGAGCGGAAAAAATTACGCGGCGCTGGCGGGGGACTTTTTCGTGCTCAACTGCGCGCAGGCACCCGCGGTGCTCGTGGAGTGCGGCTTTTTGTCCAACGCGGAGGAAGAGCGGCTCCTGCAGACGGAAAACTACCGCGCCGAAATCGCGCGCGCGGTGTTTGAAGGGGTGCTCTCCTGGCTGTGCTGATCTCGTTTTGCAATTTATGCCCCGCGGCGCAGAAAGTTCTGCGCCGCGGGGCATTCTTATAAAACGCGCGCAAAAAACAGGGCGGATTTATTGAATTTTTTCGGCAGGTATGGTATAATGTCCCTATGGTTAAATTCAACGAGAGAATGCCCGAACCGCGCGCGCGGGGAACAAACGCCGTCACGCTGGCGTTTATCGGGGATGCGGTGTATTCGCTGTATGTGCGCGAATCGCTGGTTTTTGCCGCCGATTACCGCCCCGGAACGCTGCAAAAGCTCTCCGCCGAACGGGTGTCTGCCAAGGGGCAGGCAAAGCTTGCGGGGGAGATCTTCGACAAGCTGACGGACGCGGAAAAGGAAGTGTTCCTGCGCGGCAGAAACGCCAAAAAACCCACCAAGAGCAAAAACGCTTCCGTGGCGGAATACAATCTTTCCACGGGGTTCGAGGCGGTGATCGGGTATCTGTACCTGATCGGGGATTACGGGCGCATCGACGCACTGGTTTCGGGAGAAAACAATGAAAATTGAGGGCAGAAACGCCGTTTTGGAGCTGTTAAAGACGGAAAAGACGGTGGATAAAATACTCATGCAGAAGGGCGCGGAAAAGTCCGCGGGGCGCATCTTTGCCATGGCGCGGGAGAAAAAAATCCGCGTGCAGTTTGCCGAGGAGCGCGCGCTGGACAGGGAGAGCGAGACGGGCAGACACCAGGGCGTTATCGCCTATGTGTCCGATTACGAGTACGCCGATTTTTCCGATCTTCTGGAAAAGAGAGAAAAGCCCCGCTTTGTCGTCGTGTGCGACGGGGTGGAGGACGTGCATAACCTGGGCAGCATCCTGCGCGTGGCCGAATGCGCGGGCGCGGACGGGGTGATCATTCCCAAAAACAAGAGCGCGCAGGTGACGGGCGCGGTGGTGCGCATTTCCGAAGGGGCGGCAAACCACATTAAGGTGGCGCGCGTACCGGGCGTCAACTACGCGGTGGACGAACTGAAAAAGGCGGGCTACTGGGTGTACGGCCTGGAAGCGGACGGCGAATGCCTGTACGACTGCGACCTGACGGGCGACATCGCGCTCGTCGTCGGCGGGGAGGATGCGGGCGTTTCCCGGCTGACCCGCAAAAAGTGCGACAAAATTTTGTCGCTGCCTTTGAAGGGCAAAGTCAATTCTCTCAACGCGTCCGTGGCTCTGGGCATTGCGGCGTACGAGGCGGTGCGGCAGAGAAAATGACGGAGGACGAAAAGCTGGCGTTTGCGGCGCAGGGCGGGGACAAGACCGCCGTCGAAACGCTGTTGGAAAAGTATAAAAACGCCGTGCGCGGCATTGCGCGCGGATATTTTCTGGAAGGCGGCGACGGGGAGGACCTCGTGCAGGAAGGGATGATCGGGCTGTATTCCGCCATCACCGATTACAGGGAAGGGGGCATGAGTTTTAAAAACTTTGCCTATCTTTGCATCCACCGCCGCATCATGACCGCCGTCAAGAGCGCGTCCAGGCAAAAGCACCTTGCGCTCAACCGCTATGTCCCGCTCGACAATGCGGACGGGCAGGGGACGGATATGGTGAGCGAGGTGAACCCCGAAACCATTCTCATCGGCGGCGAGGAAAGAGGGGAGTTTCTGCGCCTTTTGAAGCAGGAACTTTCCGAAGCGGAGTATGCGGCGCTCTTTTCGTACATGGAAGGGCTGAGCATTGCGGAAACCGCCGCGCGCGCGGGCAAGAGCGAAAAGAGCGTGGAAAACGCCGTTCAGCGCGCCAAAAAGAAGGTGCTTGCCTTGCTTCGCAATCGGGAAAGATAGCCCGCAGGAGGGAAAACTATGTCATATCAGGCGCTGTACCGCACCTTTCGCCCGACCACGCTGGACGGGCTGGTGCGCCAGGAGCATATCGTAAAAATTCTCACAAACCAGATCGAAACGGGCAGGATCGGGCACGCGTATCTGTTCTGCGGCCCGCGCGGCACGGGCAAGACGAGCACGGCAAAGATCTTTGCCAAGGCGATCAACTGTCTTTCGCCCGTCCACGGTTCGCCCTGCGGAAAGTGCGAGGCGTGCAAGGCGCTCGCCGATCCGTCCAATCTCGACGTTTCCGAAATAGACGCCGCGTCCAACAACGGCGTCAACGAAATGCGCGATCTGCGCGAAAAGGTGCAGTATCCGCCCGTGGCGGTGCGCTATAAGGTGTACATCATCGACGAAGTGCATATGCTGTCCGATTCCGCCTTCAACGCGCTTTTAAAGACGCTGGAGGAGCCGCCCCGCCATGCGGTGTTCATCCTCGCCACCACCGAACCGCACAAACTTCCCGCCACCATTCTGTCGCGGTGTATGCGGTTCGATTTCAAGCTCATCCCGCAGGCGGACATCGAGGCGCACCTCAAAAAGATCTTCACTTCCGTCGGAAAGGAATACGAGGACGAGGCGGTGGCCGCCATTGCCCGCGCGGGCGCGGGAAGTATGCGCGACAGCCTTTCCGTCGCGGATATGTGCATCTCTTACGGCAAGGGCAAGCTGACGTACGCGGACGTGTGCGAAGTGCTGGGAACGGCGGACTTTTACGAGGTGGCGCGTTTGGGCGAAAGCGTGCTGCGCGAGGACGCCTCGGCGGCGCTTTCCGAAACGGAAAAGGTCATCTCTTCGGGCAAGGGCGTGGGCGTGCTGTCCAAGGACATTCTGTCCTTTCTCAACCAGTGCGTCATCGCCAAAACCTGCCGCAACGCCAAGGAACTTCTCGCCCTTCCCGACGAAATGTTTACCGAGATCAAACGCATCGCGGAGGGCGCGGACGGCAAAAAGATCCTGCGCTGCTGCGAGATCTTTGCTCAGGTGGAAACGGACCTGCGCTATTCGGTCTCCCCGCGCATCGTGTTTGAAACGGCTGTGGCCAAGGCCTGCCTTCCCCAATCGGATACGGACGTGCTCGCCCTCTCCCTGCGCGTGAAGGCTCTGGAACAGCAGCTGGAAAAGGGCGTTCCCGTACAGGCGGCGCCCGTTCTCAGCGAGGAGACGGAGGAAGATCCCTTTGCCCGTCCCGCGCCCGCGCGGCGCGCGGAACCCGTCCGCGCGGCGGCGCCGCGCCCGCAGGCTCCCGCAAGATCGGAGGGGCAGAGCGCGCTGGACAGCCGCGACAAGGCGGGCGCGTTGTTTCTGCGCTCCCTGCGCAAGACCAGCCGCAGCGGCGTGCTCTTTACCATGTGTCAGGATCTGGAACCCTCTTTCGAGGGGGACACCTTTGTGCTCTCCACCGAAAGCGAGGTCATCTGTTCGCGGCTGAACAGCACGGAGAATCTCAAAGCGGTGCAGGCGGCGCTGGAAGCGATCGGCATTTCGGATTTCAAGATCGTTCTCAAAGGTGAGCAGAAAGACCCCATGGAGGAGGACATCGAACAGCTCAAGCGGGATTTCCCCGATACCGAATTTCGTATCAAATAACACAGTGTGCGCAAAATGCGCATACGTTGATGAAAAATCAAGACAAAAAAGGAGATAAACATGGCAGGATTCAAAGGCGGCATGGGCGGCGGCAATATGCAAAACCTCATGAAACAGGCGCAGAAAATGCAGGAACAGCTCCAGGAAACGGAAAAACTGCTGGAGGACTGGGAGATCGTCGGCACCAGCGGCGGCGAGGCGGTGGTCGTCTACATGAACGCGAAAAAGATCATCGACGGCATCGAGCTGGACGCGAAAGTGGTGGATCCCGAGGACGTGGAAATGTTGGAGGACCTCATCATGGCGGCGATCAACGACGGCTACAAAAAAGCGGACGAAGTGTATAAGGAAAAGATGGGTCCCTTCGGCGGCGGACTGGGGAACATGGGCTTTTAAAGGAGAGATCCATGCAAGTGTATATCGAGCCGATCGGCAGGCTCATCAACGAATTTTCCAAACTCCCCGGCGTGGGGAAAAAATCCGCGCAGAGGTATGCGTATAAGATCATCGACATGACGGACGAGGAGGCGCGCGAATTTGCGGACGCCATCCTCAACGTCAAAAAGAAGGTGAAATACTGCAAGATCTGCGGAAACTTCACCGAAGGCGACGAGTGCGACATCTGCAAACAGCGCGATCACCGCATCATCTGCGTGGTGAAAGAGCCGAAGGACGTCATCGCCCTGGAAAAACTGCACGAGTTCAAGGGGGTGTACCACGTCCTGCACGGCGTCATCAACCCGATGGCGGGCGTCGGACCAAACGACATCCGCATCCGCGAGCTTCTCGCCCGCGCGGGCGACGCGGAGGAAGTCATCCTCGCCACCAATCCGGACGTGGAGGGGGACGCCACCGCGCTGTACATCGCAAAGCTGTTAAAGCCGCTGGGCGTCAAGGTCACACGCCTCGCGCACGGCATTCCCATCGGCAGCGAAATCGAGTACACGGACGACGTCACTCTTTCGCGCGCCTTTGTGGAAAGAAAGGAAATGTAACGATAACAAGGGTACGTCCCTGCAAAATATTTACGTCGGAGGTTTACGTTTGAACAAAATATCCGTGCTTGGCTGCGGCAGGTGGGGTTCGTTTATCGCCTGGTATCTCGCAACAAAAAAGGGGAAGGAAGTGTATTCGTGGGGACCGGAAGGGGACTATTCTTACGAAGTTCTGAAAAATACGGGCAAAAACGAATACGTCACGCTGGATAAGAGCATCGTTCTCACCTGCGATCTCGCAAAGGCGGTATCGCGTGCGGAGGTCATCATCATTTCCATCAGCTCGCAGGGGCTGCGCGGGTTTATCCGAAAGATCCTCGCCGCCGCCGACGTGTCGGACAAAATTTTTGTCCTGTGCATGAAGGGCATCGAGGTGGAAACGGGCGAACGCCTGTCCGAGATCCTCATCGAGGCGGGCATTTCCAAGGACAAGATCGCCGTATGGGTCGGCCCCGGCCACATTCAGGATTTCACGGCGGGTATCCCCAACTGCATGGTCATCGACAGCCACAACGTACAGCTGAAAAAGGCGCTGGCGGACGATTTCAAGAGCGATCTCATCCGCTTTTATTACGGAAACGACATCATCGGCACGGAGATCGGCGCGGCGGCAAAAAACGTGATGGGCATTGCGGCGGGCGTCCTGGACGGGGGCGGCGTGTCCACCCTCAAAGGCCCGCTGATGTCGCGCGGGGCGCGCGAAGTGGCGCGGCTCATCAAGGCGCTCGGCGGCAACGAGCTTTCCGCTTACGGCCTTGCCCACCTCGGCGATTACGAAACCACTCTCTTTTCCCACCATTCGCACAACCGTATGTACGGGGAAATGCTGGTAAAGGGGCAGAAGTTTGAAAAACTTGCCGAAGGGGTGATGACGGCGGCCGCCATGAAAAAACTCGGCGAAAAGCTGGGGGTGGAACTCCCCATTACGGACGCGGTGTACGACATCTGCTTTACCGATTCGCCGCTAAGCAACGCCGACGGGAAAAATCTGTGCATGGACATCATCATGCGCCTTTTCTCGCGGGATACGAAATTTGAGTTTTAACAGGAGAGGGAAAAATGAAAAAGAGATTTGTGTTTGTGTGGGTGATGCTCGCGCTCCTGCTGTGTTTTGCAGGCTGCGGTACGCAGAAGGCGGATTTTTCAAACGGTGACAAGGCAGGGCTTGTCCTCAACAAGAAATATATCTATGAGGGAAATGTTTCCCAAGAGGAAGAAAAGCAATCGTATTTTATGTTTCTGTCCGACGGTACGGGAAAGTATTATAATTATAGTTCCTCCGTTGAGACAATATATTCCTATACGGTAACGTTTAAATATTATATTGTGGAAGATACACTGCACTGCTTTTACGAATCCGTTGAATACGACGACATTCACAACGCGGATTATACCGTCATAACAAGTTGGAATTATTCCTTTTTGCCGTGCGAAAAGTTTTTGATGCAGACTAACGGAACCTATTACCTGAACGAGGATTTCCTGAAAGAGGAGATCCCCAATTTCGGAAGATAGGGCGCGCGGAAGTAGCGCGTCGGAAAAAACAGCCTGCCGCAATGTGCTGCGGGCGTCCTGGACGGGGGGCTGCGTGTCCGCTCTCAAAGGTCTGCTGACTGCGCCTTTTCTCGCGGGATACGAAATTCGAGTTCTGAAAAGAGAGGGGAAAATGAGATTTGCCCTTGTGCGGGCGGCGCTTGCGTTCCTTCCGTGCCTGGGCGGCTGCGTGAGGGATGCGGGTTGTTCCTGCAAAGGGAATTTTCTATCGTAAAGACGGGGCGCCCGTGATCGGGCGCCCGCATTGCATGAGGTAAATATGCTCAGAATTTTAAAAATGCTGAAGTGGAAAGAGTGGGTGTATGCTCTGCTCAGCGTCGGGTTCATCGTCTTGCAGGTCTGGCTGGATCTCACTCTTCCCGACTATACGGCAAAGATCACCCAGCTTGCGGTATCGGGCATGACGCAGGGCGGCGAGATCTGGAAAAACGGCGCGCTCATGCTCGGCTGTGCGCTGGGCAGTGCGCTCAGTTCGGTGGCGGTGGGCTTTTTTGCGGCGCGCATCGCGTCCGCGCTCTCCTTCCGTATGCGCAGCAAGGTCTTTGACAAGGTGGAAAGCTTTTCCATGGCGGAAATCAACGGCTTTTCCACGGCGTCGCTGATCACCCGTTCCACCAACGACGTGCAGCAGGTACAGATGATCGTCTCCATGGGCTTGCAGGTCATCATCAAGGCGCCCGTGCTGGCGGTGTGGGCGATCGGCAAAATTTTGTCCCGCAACTGGCAGTGGTCGCTCACCACGGCGGTCGCCGTGCTGGTGATGGTCACCATGCTCATGTTTTTGTTTGTGGCGGTGTTCCCCAAATTCCGCAGGATCCAGAAACTGACCGATAACCTCAACGCGGTCACGCGCGAAAACCTGACGGGCGTGCGCGTGGTGCGCGCCTACAACGCCGAAGAGTATCAGGAAGAGAAGTTCGGCCGCGCCAACGACGAGCTGACGCGCACGCAGCTGTTCACCGCCCGCGCCATGGCGGTGATGTCCCCCGTGATGACCATCGTCATGACGGGGCTGACCCTCGCCATTTACTGGATCGGCGCGTACCTCATCGGCGATCTTCCCACGGCGGCGGAACGCGCGGTGCTGTTCGGGCAGATGTCCGCCTTTTCGGGATACGCCATGCAGGTAGTCGCGGCGTTCATGATGCTGGCAATGACCTTTATCTTTTTGCCCCGCGCCATGGTTTCCGTGCGCCGTATCGGGGAAGTGCTGGATACGAAATCCTCCATCGCGGACGGGACGGTGACGTCCTCCCCCGCGGAACAGGCGGGAACGGTGGAGTTCAGAAACGTCTCTTTCCGCTATCCCGACGCTTCCGAATACGTCGTGCGCGGCGTATCTTTCCGCGCCGAACGCGGGCAGACGGTGGCGTTTATCGGCTCGACGGGCAGCGGCAAGTCCACGGCGATCAACCTCGTTCCCCGCTTTTACGACGCGACGGAAGGGGAAGTGCTGGTGGACGGCGTAAACGTCAAAGAGTATACGCTGCAGGCGCTGCACGACAAGATCGGCTACGTTCCCCAGCGCGCCGTGCTCTTTTCGGGTACGGTGGAAAGCAACGTCGCCTACGGCGGAAAGCAGGGTGCGGATTTTTCCCAAGAGAGCGTAGACATGGCTCTGCGGGTGGCGCAGGCGGATTTTGTGCAGAAAATGGAAGGCGGCGTGCAGGCGCACGTCGCGCAGGGCGGGACAAACGTCTCGGGCGGACAGAAACAGCGCCTTGCCATCGCGCGCGCCGTGTGCAGAAAGCCGGAGATCTATATCTTTGACGACTGTTTTTCCGCGCTCGACTATAAGACGGACAGACTTTTGCGCGAGGCGCTCCGCAGGGAAACGGGGAACACCACTTCCCTCATCGTCGCCCAGCGCATCGGCACCATCCGCGACGCCGACCTCATCATCGTTCTGGATGAAGGGAACGTCGTGGGCAAGGGTACGCACGAGGAACTGATGCGCTCCTGCGAGGTATACCGCGAGATTGCATATTCTCAGCTTTCCAGGGAAGAACTGGAAGGAAAGGAGGGGAGCAATGGCTGAACAACATTCCCGTGTGCCGCGTCGGCACGGCCCCATGGGCGGGCCTCCCGTTGCCGAAAAGCCTAAAAATTTCAAAAAGGCAATGGGCAAACTTCTCCTCTTTATCAAACCTTTTCTCGCGCTCATCATCATCGCTCTGCTGTTTGCGGTGGGCGGCGTGGTGCTCAACCTCATCGGTCCAAACGTTCTGAGCGACCTTACGGACGTGATCCAGCTCTCTTTCACCACGGCGCAGGGCGTCGTCGATATAGACATGGCGCAGGTCACGCGGCTGTGCATCACCCTCGTGTGCCTGTACGGAGCGGGGCTGATCTTCTCGTACGTGCAGGGCGTTATCATGGCAACGGTCACGCAGAAAAATTCCAAAAACCTGCGCACCGCCATTTCCAAAAAAATCAATCTCCTGCCCCTTGCTTATTTCGATTCCCATTCTGTGGGGGACACCCTCTCCCGCGTCACCAACGACGTGGACATGATCGGTCAGACGCTCAACCAGTCGGTCACTACCTTTGTCACCGCCGTCGTCATGCTCATCGGCAGCTTTGTCATGATGTTCGTCACCAATGCCATCATGGCAGTCGCTGCCATCGTGGCCAGCCTGCTCGGCTTTGTCGTGATGTTCCTCATCATGGGCAAATCGCAAAAGTTCTTTGCCCGCCAGCAGCGCTACCTCGGCGACATCAACGGCCACATCGAGGAGACGTACGCGGGTCACAACGTCGTCAAGGCCTACAACGCCGAACATATGGTGAAAAAGACCTTCAACGACATCAACTATAAACTGTACACCAGCGCGTGGAAATCGCAGTTCTTTTCCGGGCTGATGATGCCGCTGATGACCTTTGTGGGCAACCTCGGCTACGTGGCAGTCTGCGTGACGGGCGCCGTGCTCGTGGCAAACGGGAGCATCCTGTTCGGCACGGTCATCGCCTTCACGCTGTATGTGCGGCTGTTCACTTCCCCGCTGTCCCAGCTGGCGCAGTCCTTTACCAGTATGCAGACGGCCGCCGCCGCCAGCGAGCGCGTGTTTGAGTTTCTCGAAGAAGATCAGCTTTCGGACGAATCGGGCAAGACGGCCTATCTCGATCCCGCAAAAGTGCGCGGCGACGTGACCTTCGAGCACGTGCATTTCGGATACGATCCCGAAAAAATCATCATCAACGACTTTTCCGCCGAGGCCAAGGCGGGGCAGAAAGTCGCCATTGTCGGCCCCACGGGCGCGGGCAAGACCACCATGGTCAACCTGCTCATGCGCTTTTACGAGCTCAACAGCGGCTGCATCCGCATCGACGGCATTCCCACGAGCGATCTCACCCGCGAAAACGTGCACGATCTCTTTTGCATGGTGTTGCAGGACACCTGGCTGTTTGAAGGCACCATCCGCGAAAACGTCGTGTACAGCAAGGAAAACGTGACGGACGAGGACGTCGTGCGCGCCTGCAAGGCGGTGGGCCTGCACCACTTTATCCGCACCCTGCCCAAGGGATACGACACCGTTCTGGACGACAAGGCCAACCTTTCCGCAGGACAGAAACAGCTGGTCACCATCGCGCGCGCCATGATCGAAAACGCCCCCATGCTCATCCTCGACGAGGCGACTTCCTCGGTGGATACGCGCACGGAAGTGCTCATTCAGCAGGCGATGGATAAACTCACCCGGGGCAGAACGTCCTTTATCATTGCGCACAGGCTTTCCACCATCCGCAATGCCGATCTCATTCTCGTCATGAAGGACGGGGGCATCATCGAAAAGGGTACGCACGAACAGCTTCTCGCAAAGAACGGCTTCTATGCCGACCTGTACAATTCGCAATTTGAAAGCGCCTGACGGCTCTTTCAGAGGCGCGGCTTTTGCCGCGCCTTTTTCTTTTCGTAAAAATCGCCTGCACAGGGCAGTTTGCGGCAGACGGCAGGGGAAAGAGATCGTTTTTTTGCAATTCGGGCGGGGCGCGCGCATATAGTAAAACGTGAACGCAATTTTTAAAAAGACGGCGCAGTCCGTGCGCCTTGCCGCCGCCCTCACAGGTACCGTGGTGGGCGCGGGATTTCTGTCGGGTACCGAACTTGTCCGCTTTTTCCCCGAACGCGGCTATCTTTCGTGGCTCGCCCTCTCCGTATTTCTGTACGCGGGGTGTTTTGTTCTGCTCTTTTTGTGCGGGAAAAAATACGGCGGCTATCAGGGAATGCTGCGCGCGCTGTTCGGGCGGGCGGCGCCTCTGTTCGGCGGCGTCATGACGGTGAGCAGCTTTATCATGTGCGCGAGTATGCTCGCGGGGCTTGTCGCCGCGGGGGAGGAGGGGCTTTCCCTTCCCGCGCGCCTTCTGCCGCTCGCGGCGTGCTTTCTCCTGTTCTTTTTCGGGCGCGGGAACAAGGGGCTGTTTGCCGTCAATCTGGCGCTTGTCCCGCTCATCCTCTCCTTTATTTTTTCCATGGCGGGACAGCCGTGGGAAGCGGGGATGCAGGGGGCGGAGGCGGACGCCTTTTCCTGCCTTTCGGGCGTGCTCGCCTACGTGTGCATGAACTGTTTTCTCGCCGCTCCGCTCATCTGCGATGCGGGCGCGTCGGGCGGCGGGGGTACGGGGTGCGCGATCGCCGCCCTCGTCACGGGCGTGTGCGCGGCCATCCTGCTTGCCAAGATCTCTTCGGAAGAGGGGGTGCGGGAGATGCAGATGCCCGTGCTCGCCCTCCTTGCGGGCGGGGCGAGGGTGCTCTTTTCCTGCGTGTGCGCGGCGGGGATCTTGACGACGCTGTTTTCGTCGTGGTACCCGCTGGACATTCTGTGCGCAAAAAAACGGCGCGCCGTAATTTGGCGCGCCGCCCTGCTTGCGGGAGCTTTCCTGCTCTCGCTGTTCGGATTAAAGCACATTGTGCGCTTTGTGTATCCTCTCATCGGCGGCGCAGGGGCGATTTTCCTCGCCGTATGCACCGCACAGAGTCGGCTACTTTTTGACAAGCCACTTTTCGGCAAGGGCGACCAGCGCGTACATGCCCGCGGCAAGCACGCACAGGATCACCGTCGCCGCCATCACGAGGTCTAAGCGGAACACCTGCCCGCCGTAGACGATCAGGTATCCCAGCCCCGCTTTGGAAACGATATATTCGCCCATGATCGAACCGATCCACGCCATGCCTACGCAGATCTTCAGCATTCCGATAAACTGCGGAATGGCGGAAGGGAGCACCAGCTTTGTCAGGATCTGAAATTTGGTCGCGCCCATGGATTCGAGCAGCAATATTTTATTTTTGTCGGTGGAAAGGAATCCGCCCAACATATTCATGATCGCCACGATGACGCCCACCAGCACGGTCATGAACACGATGGCGGACGAACCCGTCCCGAACCAGATGATGATGACCGGCCCCAGCGCGATCTTGGGCAGGGAATTGAGCACGACGATGTACGGCTCCAGGACGCGGCGCACGCTCTCGCTCCACCAGAGGAGGAGGGCGACGCCCGTTCCCACGCAGACGGCGATGGCAAATCCCGCCAGCGTTTCCCAGAGGGTGGTCCCGATGTGATAGAACAGCGAACCGTCCGCGGCGAGTTCGGCGATCATCTTGCAGATGCGGGAGGGAGAGCTGATGATAAAGGGGTCGACGAGCTGCAACCCTGCCACAAGTTCCCATATGCCCAACAGTGCAATCAAAAGCCCCGCCCGCGCGATCTGCACGAGCACGCTCTTTTTGCGCAGACCTTTCAGGTACAGCGCGTGTTCGGCGGAAAAATCTGTCTGCTTCTTCATACGTTCAGCTCCTTCCACAGTGTTTCAAACCAGCGCGAAAATTCCGGCATTTCGCGCCGTTTTAAAGGTACCGTATCCCCGAAATTCAGTTCATGCACCGCCACAACGTGCGCGGGGCGCGCGCTCAGCACGAGGATGCGGTCGGCAACGGAAATGGCCTCGGAAATGTCGTGCGTCACCAGCATCGCCGTCTTTTTTTCGCTGCGGATGATGTTGTACACGTCGTCGCACACGTTCAGGCGCGTCTGGTAATCGAGGGCGGAAAAGGGTTCGTCGAGCAGCAGGATCTCCGGCTGTGCCGCCAGCGTGCGGATGAGCGCCGCGCGCTGGCGCATCCCGCCCGAAAGCTGATCGGGCATACTCTTCAAAAATCCGCCCAGTCCGTATTTTTCCGCAAGGGAGAGCGCCCGCTTTCTGTTTTCGGGCGTGTTTATCTTTTTGATCTCCAGGGGCAGAAACAAGTTCTGCTCCACCGTGCGCCAGGGGAAAAGTTCGTCCTTTTGCAGCATATACCCGAAACAGGGCATCCCGCGGTGTACCTTCTTGCCGCGCACGCAGACGCTCCCCGCGGAAGGGGACAGCAGTCCCGCCGCCAGCGAAAGCACCGTCGTCTTGCCGCAGCCGGAAGGGCCGATCACGGCGACAAACTCTCCCTCATAAATGCTGAAACTCATATTTTCGGCGGCGAGCGTCTCTTTTGTCCGCGTATGGTACATCATGCGCACGCCGTCAAAGGCAAGAATGGCTTCTTTCATTTGTATCCCTCATCGCGCTATGCGCTCAGTGCAGTTCTTTGTAAATTTTCTGCGAATAGCTCCTGTCCACGAGTTCGTCGATCTCCACCCTGCGTTCCAGTTCGCCCGCGTTGTCGATGATGTCCTGCAAGCGCGTGAAGGCGTCCTCGGTCATGGTCATGTCCTCCTGCCAGGCGTCGATCGCTTTGTAGCTGTCCAGCGACGTTTTAATGGAAGATTCCTGCGTTCCGTCGAAATAGGGCGCCAGAAGTTTTGCCGCCGTTTCGCTGTCCGTGCCGTTGATGTAATCGATGCCGCGCATCACCGCGCGCAGAAATCCCTCGATGGTCTCTTCGTTTTCGGAAATGTATTTTTCCCGCGCGATGTAGCAGGTGTAGGGGACTTCGCCCGAAGCTTCGCCCACGGACGCCACCACATAGCCTTTGCCCGCCTTTTCGTATTCGCTGGCGGTCGGCTCGAACATGGTGCAGTAGTCGGAAGTGCCGCCCTCAAACGCCGCCGTCATGTTGTTGAAGTTGACGTCGTAGTTCATGGAAACGTTTTCTCCGTCAAACAGCCCGTTGTTGTTGAGGATGTATTCAAAGGTCATGGCAGGCACGCCGCCCTTTCTTCCCGCCAGTATGTCCTTGCCCTGCAGGCTGGTCGACCAGTCGAAGGTGTCTTTCTCGTCGATGCGGGAAACGAGGAAGGAGCCGTCTTTTTTCGTCAGCTGGCCGAACACCGTCGGCACGTTGTTGGAACCGCCGATCAGCACGTAAAGCGCCGCTTCGGGGCCGCAGAATCCTATGTCAACGCTTCCCGAAAGCACCGCCGCCATCACGTTGTCCGCGCCGCCGCCGTTGGTCAGCTCTATTTCAATTCCCTCTTCTTCAAAGTACCCCAGCGCATCCGCCGCGTACATGGGGGCGTAGAATACAGAGTGTGTCACTTCGCTCACGCGCACTTTTTTTGCACCGTCGCCGCTCTCGCAGGCGGAAAGGGGCAGCAGCGCAAACAGTGCGCAGAGCATTGCCGTCAGTATCTTTTTCATTGGAAACCTCGCTGAATAAAATTTCAATACTGTATCATATGCGATGCCGCAAAAAAATGTTTTGCCCCGCAAAAAATCCCCCGCCAAAGGAAGGGAAAAAGGCAAAACAGATTGACAATTTTTTGCCGATTGTGTATAATTATTTTCACATTGATAAAATGGGGAGAAAGCGCAAATCGGCGCTAAGAGAAAATGTATTTCGCCGCGGGTGAGGCGGCGGAGGAAGGTGCTTTATGGAAATGCAAAAGACGTACAATCCCAAGGATTTTGAGGACAGGCTGTATCAGGAATGGATGGACAAAAACTACTTCCGCGCGGAAGTGGATCCCTCCAAAATTCCCTTTACCATCGTCATCCCGCCCCCCAATATCACGGGACAGCTGCATCTCGGGCACGCTCTGGACAACACCATCATCGACGCACTCATCCGTTTCAAGAGAATGCAGGGGTATTCCGCCCTGTACCTGCCCGGCTGCGACCACGCTTCCATCGCTACGGAAGTGAAGATCGTGGAACAGATGAAAAAAGAGGGCCTTACCAAAAAAGACGTGGGCAGGGAAGGCTTTTTAAAGCGCGCCTGGGCGTGGAAGGAAAAGTACGGCGGCAGGATCGTCGAACAGATGAAAAAGATGGGCGTCTCCTGCGACTGGTCCCGCCTCGCGTTCACGATGGATGAAAACTGCTCCCGCGCGGTGCGCGAAGTGTTTGTCAACCTGTACGAAAAGGGGCTCATCTACCGCGGCGACCGCATCATCAACTGGTGCCCCGGCTGCAAGACCGCCCTTT
>ERZ1643249.1634-NODE-1634-length-22204-cov-4.547880_pt1 | contig 22204 bp, 19 predicted proteins | sample MGYA00579263_ERZ1643249 | MGnify/ENA primary metagenome ERZ1643249 (study PRJEB29033, sample SAMEA4952264) | chicken gut metagenome | biome: Broiler Chicken; feature: Gastrointestinal Tract; material: Caecum | place: Ireland | collected 2018 | study: Broiler... | reverse complement strand
TGCTTGCAAACGAGTAAAGTTAAGTGTTGAAGCAACGCTGTCAAGATAGATTTTCCCGTTTGTTTCTTGATAAATGTTTCCCGAAAGTTTGGTTCCATATAATGTGAATGTCAAGGCAAAGTTGTTGAGTTTAGAGATGTTAAACACTGGATAAGTGCCATCAGTCTTGTCAACAAAATTGCTGTCACTTTCCCAAATCTTTGCACCTGTGGCACCAGTTTTTTCATTGATTGTCAAAGTTGATGTAAGTTCGTCAATCGACAAATTTTCAAAAGCAACAGCACCAAGTCTTTCAATGGACAAATTCGTAGGTTCGCTTGCAACATAAAGCGTTTCGTCATCAGCATGTCCAATCACAGAAATGTTGACAGCAGTGTCCCCTTGAGCAAAATCCTCAGAGAGCAAATAGATGCTGAATTCTTCTTCAGAAATTTTGAAAGTGTCGTCTTTTGTGCTTCCAACGGTCAATTCATAACTGCTGATGTTTTCGGCATTGGCAATTTTAACAAAATAACCAGTGCTTGCAGTGAAACCACTGTGGTTCACATAACTTGCATCATAACCAAACTGAACTGTTCCATTGACAAGTTGTTCTGCAATGTAGAAAACTTCTTCCAGACAGTCCACTGATGAGATGTATTCATTCGCTTTGTTCGAAACCGCAAACACTCTCACATAATAATACCCAACTTTTGAGAAAGTGTAACTTGCATCAACGGTGGTTTCTTCTTGTTTAGAAAGCTCTTCAACATCAATTGAAATTTCGTCTTGATTGGCATCATAAGTGTCTTTATCTATTTCATAAATTTCCAATCTGTAACCATCTGCATTGTTAACAGAATTCCAAGTGTATGTTTTGTTTGTTGAATTTCCACTACCAGCAGAAATTGGAGCAGAGAGCAGTGTCAAAGTTTTTGTCAGTGAAGATTTGATTGCAAGGTTATCGTCATCAGTCTTTGCAACAACCTTAAATCTGTAAACATCAACACCTTCATCAGAACTTGCTTCAAACAAAGTTTCAATTTTGTCAGTAAACTTGAATGACACACTGTTTTCCACTGTCTCAAGTGAATATTTCTCACCATCAACAATTTCAAAGTCTGTGCCATTCCAGAAATATAAATCAAAGTCAGTAGCATTTTCGACAGCTTCAAATGTCAAAACTGATTTTTCTTCAACATAACTGTGTGTAATCCCTGATTCAGCATCGAAAGCAGAGACTTTAATGACTTTCAACTGAGCACTTAAATCTGAATTGATCACATAAACATCTTCTCCAGCAATTTGGTTAGTCTCAGATTTTGCAGAATTATAAACCGCCAAATCATATTTTCCCGATTGAAGAATTTCAATCGAAATATTCTTTGAAGTTTCATCGACAGTCAACCCCTCAATAACAACATTGCTTCCAAGTCCAAGAACCAAGACATTGCTTTCAATCAAACTTGATGTTGTTGAAACTCTCGCATTAAAAGTTGTTCCGTCAATTTCATTTTCTCCAACACCAACAAAATTCAATGCCGGCATTTTATATATCTTTCCAAGAGCAAAGGTGTCGCTTGCATAGAAAAGCCCACTCTCATTAACTGCAGAAACGCCAACCTCATAAACGCCCGAAGCAAGACCATTCAAATTTGTTTTTATGTCGACGCCCGAATTATCAAAATTCATTGTTGAAACATCTTCAGTTTCGGTGTTTTTCAAAGAAACTTGATACTTTTGGACTTGAGAGTCGGATTTAATTTCAAGAAGTCCACCTTCATTTGCTGAAAAAACATAATTTGCAGTTGGAACATCAAGTTTAACAATTTCCAATTCTTCACTTTCCATCGCAATTTTCTGTCCAACTTCATCATAAACCAAAACAGAAATTGAATGAGTGCCCGCATCAGCAGAATCAAAATATGCCGACAAATCTTTTGTCGTTGAAGTTTGAAAATCATCAAGAAGAACATCGTCCATCTTAACTTTATATTTTGCACCAGCGACTGCACTCCAAGACAAGGTTCCATCGACAGCATTCCAAGACAAATCTTCTTCTGTCAACTCGTCCATATATCCATAATACAAAGTCTGCACTTGTGATGCTGAGCTGTTGTCAAAATAGCCTGTTCCTTGAGCAGAAACTGTCAAGCTGTAAACTCCATAGTCGGTCAATTGAAAACTGTTTGTTGAAACAGTTTCTTTGATTGGCACAACTTCATCAACTGTTTCTGGCTCATTTGCCAAATATGTAGTGAGCGTTCCTTCCACAACATAACTTTGAGCAACTGTTGGATTTTTTTCGTTTTCAAAATATCCAGAAACACTTCCCCATGTCATAAGTCCCGTTTCACTCAAAGCAAAATCTGTAGGTGCGGAGAAATTTTTCTTAACAACAATTTGCATTGAAGCCAAGTTGTTGTTTTGATATGTGGCATAGACAAAGGTTTTTCCAGAATTTTGAGCAATTGCCACCCTTCCACTCAATTTGACAATGGAAGAGTTTGAAAAGCGGTATGAGATTTCACTTTTATCTGCGCCAACAACATTCAGATAGTTGTCCAGTGAAACATCTTCGCCCAATGAAACAACAATCTCATTTTGTGAAAATGAGGCTTCGGCTTTTTTCAATGAGCAAGCCATAAGTACGCTGCTCAGCAAAATTGTCATAACTGACACCAACACAATGCTAAATTTTTTCATAAAGAAAACCTCTCTAAAAATTTCTCTGCCGTTAAGTCTATCTAAATCTTCAAAATTATTTTACCACTTATCAATAAAATTTATCAAATAAAAAACAAAGAAAAAATGAATTTATATAAATAATTATTTATATAATAAAAAGTCATTTCTAAATTAAAAATGATTTTATTTAATTTTTTCTCAAATTAATTTTCAAAAAAACATGCAAAGAATCGTAATTTATGAGTAATTAAAACAATTAAAAAATATAATTAAAAAATCAAAAATATTAAAAAATGCATCAAAAAATCAATATTTTTTAATATTTTTATTAAATTTTTGATATTTTTTAATCAATTAAATTATTTTTGAAATAATTTTCTTTTAAATTTTTCAAACTTTCTTTTTTATTGTCCAAAACAATTTTAAGTTTTTCTCTGATGATTTTGTTTTCAATCTTTGCAATCATACTTTTGACTTCAATCACATTGATTTCCAACAGCTCTATGTCATACAAAAAGATTTTGTCAAAATTTTTAACATAATCAACATTATATCCCGACAAAAACTTTCTCGAACTGGAGTAAAATTTGTTGTCTCCACCCATTCTCAACAACAACTCACAAAGAATATTGCAGTTTTCCAATTCCTTTTCATACAAATTTTTCAGGCTATCACTGTATTGACTTGCAAAAACCACGCTTTGATTATATTGATAAAAAAAGTGCATAAAGGCAGAAAAACAACCTTTTGCACCCGCATAAAAATTCTGAATTAATCCCTCATAATATGAGTTAACTTTCAAAAGAGTTTCTTTCATACTCTTTCTTTATGCAAAAAAATCAAATTGTGACAATCAATATTCCGTCCATTTTGGTTTTTTAACAAACTCTTTGAAATTCAATCCTTTCAAATCAACAAAATCAAATTTCAGTCTGAAGCATGCCAGTTTTTGCCTGTTTTGTTTAAATTTTTTGTTAATTTCATTTCTTCCATATTTCCCATCACCCACAATCGCATGACCTAAAAATGCCAAATGTGCACGAATTTGATGCGTTTTTCCTGTAATAAGTTCCACTTCAACCAAACTGCTTTCCACCCCAGATTTGATTGTTCTCACTTTTGTTTCAATCTGAACTGAATTTTTTACTTTTTGATTGAAAATCTTTACATTGGAATTTTCACTATCTTTAACCAAAAAACCTTTAAAAATTTGATTCTCAACATCAAATTTTCCAACAACTTCTGCAATATAGAATTTATGAACCTTATGATTTTTGAATGCATCAACAAGTTTTTTCTCCGCCATTTGATTTTTTGCAAAAATCATTACGCCTTCTGTGTTTCTGTCCAATCGATGAACTGCAATGGCGTTTGGAAGAACATTTTCCAATCCCCTTTCGCCCTCAACCTCTATGCCTGCCGACTTATAGATGACATAAACATCATCATCTTCAAACAAGATCTCATATTTCTTCTCCAGCATATCCGCGGAATAATAAAATGTCACAGGTTCACCCGCATGAACCACAACATTATCTCGAATTGCCTTTCCATTGATTTTTACATCTTTGTTTCTCAACATTTTGTTGACATCAGCAAAAGAAAAGCCATAATCCTGCAAGAGATTGACCAATTTTTTATCTTTTTCGACTATTATATCTTTTTTAAGCATATCTTATTATACAAAAATTAATCAATGTAAGACAAACAAAAAGGAGACTATATGGAAAATATTTGCATAGAAGATAGAAAAAAGGTAACAGTCAATGGCGCAACAAAAGTTCTTTCGTCAACCAGCAATCAAGCGGTTGTTGAAGTTGGAGATTGCAACATCGTCATTACTGGAACAAATATTGAAGTCACAAAACTTGATTTAGACAACAAAGAAGTGGTTTTTTCTGGGAACATAAACTCAATCAAATACACAACAAAACAAGAAAAAACAAATTTAATTAAAAGGTTATTCAAATAATGCTATATGAATCTTTATCACAACCAATAATATTTTTATTTCTTTCTTTAAGTGGATTTTTAAGCGGATTTTTATTTGATTTAAAAAATATTTTATGCGTTTATTTTAGGCGAAATAAAATAATTTCACAAATTTTATTATTTTTTGCAGTTTTTTTAACATTTTTTATATGTTTTTTCACAAATTTAAAAATTAATTATGGTGAATTTAGATTTTTTTCAATTGCCGGTTTTGCAATTTCTTTCATTTTGCAAAGATTTACAGTCAAAAATTTTCTTGCCAAACCAGCGATAAAGTGTTACAATAAGTTCAAGGAAAAACACAATGGAAGAAAAACAAAAATGGTGGAAAAAACTTAGCGTATTTCAAATAACTTGCATCGTTTTGATCGCAATCTTAATCATTGCCATCATTGTCCAAATTGGCATAATGATAAATCTTAAAAACAAAACCGACGACACAAACGATAAAAATGATGACATTATTTCGCAACTTCCTGAAGACGAACAAACAGAAACAGAAGAGACATCTGTGTTGAACAATTATTTAAAAAGTATAGAAAACTATAAAAATTAGCGATAATCGACCTAATAAAACAGGTTGATTATTTTTATTATCAAATTATCATATAAAAATTTAGAAACATTCCCGCTTTGAACAAAACTCAAGAGACCTTCATTAAGAGTAAAATTTGAAATCGCAACAAGAACGACATAAACAATTCCAAACATAATCAACCCCTTTATTGCGCCAACAAAACCACCCAAAATTTTATTTCCACTTTGAAAACCAAGCATTTTAATCGTTTTATTTAATAAAAATCTCAAAATTTTAAGCAAAAATATCAAAATCAGAAATATAACCAAAAAAGTGATAACCTTAATCAATAACCCAGAAAGTGAAGGAGCAAGAATTTGGCCAGCAGTCAGACTCCCATCAAAAGAAACATTTCCAATCAAATTGGTTAAAAATAATCCAAAAAGCGAGCCATAACTTGTTTGCATAAGAGCAGTCCTAAATTCTTCCATGGAAGCAAATTCCCCAGCCATAATTTCATCAATCCCCGTTTTTAACATTCCGTAAATGCCATCACCAAACCAACTTTGAGCATAGCTAGAAAAAAACGCCGTAAGTTTCCAAGCAATGACAAACATTGCAAACATTCCCACCAACGAAAAAACCATAGAGATAAATCCCTTGAAATATCCCTTAATGAAATAAAAACCGCAAAAAGCAAACAATATCCAGTCCATCAGAAAAATTTTTGTCAATTCATATCTTTTTAAAACAAAAAAGACTCGCTTTCGCAAGTCTTAATTCAAATATTTCTCCAAATCTTTACACTTCTTTTTGTCCATTGCAGGCACTTCGGAAAGCCTGTAAGGAATTCCCAATTCCTTGTATTTTTTAATCGCCATGGTGTGATAAGGCAACAATTCAATTTTTTCAATATTTGAAAAATTATCTGCAAATTCTTTCAACGCCAAAACACTCTCTTTTGTGTCGTTATATCCCGGAACAATAACCTGTCTAAACCACATCTTTTTGTTTTTTTCTTGGCAAGTTTTCAAGAATTTTGAAAATTTGTCAATCTCTTTTCCAACCAAATTCTTATATTTATCAGGATTCAGTTCTTTAACATCAAGAATAATCAAATCACAATAATCCAAAAGTTCATCATAATCATCGCCATAGCCAGAAGTATCCAAACAAGTGTGAATTCCCTCTTGTTTGCACAACTTGAAAACTTCAGTAACAAATTTTGCCTGCAATAATGGCTCTCCACCAGAGACAGTCACACCACCACCATCTTTGAAATAAACTCTGTATCTTTTGATTTTTTTCACAAGTTCTTCTGGTGTCATTTGAATTTTTTCTTCTTTCGGATTCCACATTTCTGGATTGTGACAATAAGCACATCTAAGTGGACACCCCTGCAAAAAGACAACAAATCTCACACCAGGGCCGTCAACCAACCCCATTGTTTCAAAACTTGAAATATTTCCCAACATGTTATTTTTCTCCATCTGTGCAATCAATTGTTAAATCTGCTTTAAAATCATCATTTTTATTGTAATTGTTTATCACAGCTATCGTTTTATATCCCAAATCGTGACAATAATTGACAACTCTCGCCGAATCTTCAAACAACATCGCTTGTGAAATTTCATATCCAGTGTTTTGTTTTAAATCTCTTAGATAATCAAGTTTGTTTATTCTTACTTGAGGCATGGAAACAATTTTTGAAAAACAATCATAAATTCCTTTTATTTTAAGAACTTCAGTAATAATATGTTCATCTTGATTTGAAACAATTACAAATTCCAAATTTTTAAAATTTTTAACTATCTCATCAAAATAATCGAAAATTTTCACATCATCTTCTTTTAACAACTCTAAACTATATCTTTTTTTTATGTCTATTTTTTCTTTAACATCTATGTTGCTAAATTGAGATATATACCCATAAATTTCTTCATCATTATGCCCAATAAATTTTTTAAATTGTTCAAAAGTAAACTTTTCTTTTGGAAAAATTTCTTCTATCGTTTTTTTGTGTGCCAAAAAATGTTTTGGTTCGCTGTTTAATAATGTTCCATCAAAATCAAACAACAAAACTTTATAATCTTTGGAAATTATTTTCTTTAACTTTTCAATAACAGTTTTCCCCATTTTGTTTTTCATCTTGCCTCATGAAATGTTCTTGAAATGACTTCTTGTTGATGTGCCTTGGACAATCTGTTGAAGTTTACTGCATAACCAGAAACTCTGATTGTCAAATTTGGATATTTCCAAGGATTGTTCATCGCATCAATCAAAAGTTCTCTGTTTAAAACATTAACATTCAAATGTTGTGCCTTTTGAACGAAATATCCGTCAAGAATGTTAACCAAATTGTTGATTCTTGATTTTTCATCATGACCAAGTGCATCAGGAACAATTGAGAATGTGTTTGAAATTCCATCTTGGCAGCAGTCACAATAAGGAATCTTTGCAACAGAATTCAAAGATGCCAAAGCACCAGAACAATCTCTTTCATGCATTGGATTTGCTCCAGGTGCAAAAGGCTCTCCCGCTTTTCTTCCGTCTGGAGTTGCCCCAGTCTTCTTTCCATACATAACATTTGATGTGATTGTCAAAAGTGAAAGAGTGTGTTTTGCATCTCTATACAATTTGTGTTTTTTCAAACATCCAAAGAAATATTCAACCACTTGAACGCCAAGTTCATCAACTCGGTCATCATCATTCCCAAACTTAGGGAAATCGCCTTCAACTTCAAAATCAACAATCAATCCATTTTCATCTTTGATTGGTTTAACTTTTGCAAACTTGATTGCAGACAAAGAGTCAACAACAACAGAAAAACCAGCAGCACCAAATGCCATAAGTCTTTCCACCCAAGTGTCATGAAGTGCCATTTGTCCTCTTTCATAAGCATATTTGTCGTGCATATAGTGAATAATGTTCATTGCATCAACATATGTCTTTGCAACTTTATCCAAAGTTTTTTGATAGTTTTTGAAAACTTTATCAAAGGTCAAAACTTTTTCTGTGTTCTTGGAAAGTCCTTCAACAACCAAAGCACCAGACTTTTCATCATAACCACCATTGAGAGAATAGAGCAATGCTTTTGCCAAGTTGCATCTTGCACCAAAAAATTGCATCTGTTTTCCAACTTTCATTGCGGAAACACAGCAAGCAATTGCATAATCATTGCCATAAATTTCTCTCATGACATCATCGCCTTCATATTGAATTGCATCAGTCAAAATTGAAATCTTTGCACAGAATTTTTTGAAATTGTTAGGCAACTTCTCTGACCAAAGAACAGTCAAATTTGGTTCTGGTGAAGGATTGAGGTTTATCAATGTTTGTAAATATCTGAAAGAATTTTTTGTTACCAGACTCTTTTCATCGTCAGCCATGCCACCAACACTTTCGGTTACCCAAGTTGGATCACCAGCAAAAATCTCATCGTAATCTGGAGTTCTTAAGTGTCTTACAAGACGAAGTTTGATGATGAATTGGTCAATCAACTCTTGAGCCTGTTCTTCTGTCAAAAGTCCTTTTTTCATGTCTCTTTCAATGAAAATGTCAAGGAATGTTGATGTTCTTCCCAAACTCATTGCAGCACCATTGTTTTCTTTAACGCTCGCAAGATATCCAAAATACAGCCATTGAACAGCCTCCTGTGCTGTTGTTGCAGGCTTGCTAATGTCAAAGCCATATCCCATTGCCATTTTTTTGATTTCTTCAAGTGCTTTGATTTGTTCTGCAACTTCTTCTCTCAAACGAATGTTTTCTTCACTTGAAACATCAATTTTTTCTTTGTCTTTTTTCTTTTCTTCAATCAGAAAATCAATTCCGTAAAGGGCGACACGACGATAATCTCCAATGATTCTTCCTCTTCCGTAAGCATCTGGAAGTCCAGTGATCAAACCTGCTTTTCTTGCTTTTCTGATTTCTGGAGTGTATGCATCAAAAACGCCATCATTGTGAGTTTTTCTATATTCCCAGAAATGTTTTTTGATTGTTGGGTCAAGTTCTCTTTTGTATGCAGCAAGCGCCTTCTCAGCCATTCTTGTCCCACCATAAAGGTTGACAATTCTCTTTAATGGTTTGTCTGTCTGAAGTCCAACAATAACCTCATTCCTTTTGTCTATATATCCAGGCTTGAAGGTGTTAATCCCAGAAACAGCTTTTGTTTCCACATCAAGAAGTCCAACTTTTGCTTCTTTTGCAAGCAATTTCTCGCATTTTTCCCAAACCTTTTTTGTCTTGTTGGAGATCCCGCACAAGAAACTGTCATCGCCCCTATATTCCTTATAATTGTTCAAAATAAAATCTGAAACATCAATTGTTTCTTTCCATTTGTCACCCTTAAATCCTTTCCATGCTTCAAATTCTACTTTTTCCATAACCTTAATTCTCCTTTGTCTATATATTGTAAAATTTCATTCAGAAACACAACATATTGTGTTTTCAACTTTTATTTGTTCCTAAATATTGTATTACATAAACCTTTTCGTTGTCAATTATTTTGGCATGATAAATAAAAAGATTTCAAAAAATAAATTTTGAAACCTTTTATATAAGTATTTTTAAGAAATTAATTATTTTTTAATAATTTTTCTCAATCAACATAATTGTTTTCCATTTCGTCATTCTTATTTGTGTCATCAGAAAAATCTTCTGTCGGTGCCTGCTCTATCTCTTCTTGTATATCTTCAACTGGTTCATCTAAAGATATGTTTTTAATGCTATCCAAATTTTCAATGTATTCGAAAAGGTTTGCCATCGTTTTATCCTGTAAATCAATGTAAATACAACGGCCTTGAAAAATCCCATTTTCTCCTCTCATGAGATTGAAACCATGAAAATCTTTGTCAACTTTGAAAACCAACTCATCAAACGGCAGATTGTTTATTTGAATCGGACAGTCAAATTTTAAAGAAACAAAATAACCATTTTTAATATCTTCTTGATACATATCATTAAAAACAACGCCAAATGCTGGCATTGTGTGAGAACCTTCAAAAAGACTGACCACTTGTTCTTGCAAACCCTGCACTTCCGTTTTTGACAATTCAACAACTTTCCCATCAACCATAAGGTTGTAACTTGTTACATAAGGCAACACATCAATCGCCTCAAAAAAAGACATAATCATCATTGGTACCCCCATAAAAAAGAAAAGAATTTTCATCATAAGGCAACCTCCAATTTTGTTTGTATTATGCGAAAATCTTTTCTATTTATTCTTCATTAATTAAACTTCTTCAAATTGGCTGTTGTAAAGATCAGCATAGAAACCCCCTTTCTCCAACAATTCCTTATGATTGCCCTTTTCAATAATGTCTCCATCTTTCAATACCAAAATCAAATCGGCATTTTTGATTGTTGACAGTCTGTGAGCAATGATAAACGATGTTCTTCCTTCCATTGCTTTATCCATGGCTTGTTGAAGCAAAATTTCTGTTCTTGTATCAACTGAACTTGTGGCTTCATCAAGAATGATCATAGGTTTATTTGCAATCATGGTTCTTGCAATTGTAAGCAGTTGTTTTTGTCCTGCTGAAAGATTGACCGAATCATCAATGACTGTGTCATATCCCTTCGACAAAGTTTGAATGAAATGGTCAACCCCAACATGTTTGCATGCTTCAATGATTTGTTCATCTGTAACATTTGGATTGTTGTATCTCAAATTTTCTTTTATCGTTCCCTCAAACAACCAAGTATCTTGAAGAACCATTCCAAATAAGTCATGAACATTCTCTCTTGTGATATCCTTAGTAGATACTCCATCAATTTTTATGTCGCCAGAACTTATTTCATAAAACCTCATCAGCAAATTGACAAGTGTTGTTTTTCCTGCACCAGTCGGCCCAACAATTGCTATCTTTTGCCCTGCATAAATATTTGCAGAAAAGTCCTTGATGATGATTTTGTTTGTGTTATACCCAAATTTGACATGGTCAAATTCAACATTTCCCTTGACATTTTCCAAAACCATGGTTTTGTCACTTTCATCTGAAAGTTCTTTTTCTTCCAAGAATTCAAACACTCTTCCACATGCTGCTGAAGCGGACTGCAAACTTGTCAAACTCTGTGCAATTTGTGAAAGTGGGTTTGTGAACAATCTGACATAAATCATAAACTGAACGATTGTTCCATAATATTCAATTCCTCTATTTGCAGCCAAAACCGCACCAACAACACAAACTGCAACATACCCAAGATTTCCAACAAAGTGCATGATTGGCATCATAACACCAGAAATAAATTGTGATTTCCAGCCAGTGTTAAAAAGTTTTTTGTTGACTTTTGCAAACTCTTTTCCTGTACTTTCCTTTGCATTGAAAAGTTGAACTACATTGTGTCCTGAATAGGTTTCTTCAATGTGAGCGTTGAGATCCCCCAAGTTCTTTTGGTTTTGAATGAAATATTTTTGAGATTTTGTCATAAAAATCAATGAGAACGAAAAACCAATAATTGTCCCAACAACCGTAAATGCCATAATCCAATCAATGACAAACATCATAATCAAAACGCCAATAAACATAATTATGTTGGACACCAATCCCCCAATGCTTTGGTTCAGGTTTTGACCAATGGTGTCCACATCATTTGTAACCCTGCTCAAAACATCTCCATGAAGATGTGTATCAAAATAATTTAAAGGCAATTTATTAATCTTTTTAGATATGTTTTGTCTAAGCCTTTTTACAGTGTTTTGTGTTACTGTTGCCGTTATGAAATGCTGGAAATAAGACAAAATTGCTCCAGCAACATAAATGCAAACCAAAAATATTGCAATTTCTGTGACTGCACCAACATCAATGCCTGTAGCAAAACTTCCCGTAATTATGTTGGCAATATCACCAATTTTGTTCGGCCCAATAATTTGAAAAACAACAGCAATTGCTCCAAATATGATTGAAAGAATAATCCAGCCCCAATATTTTTTACAGAATTTGAGAAGTTTCCCAAGAGACTTCAAAAAAGTTCCTTTCTCTGCTTTTTCAACAGCATTATTTTTATTCATATTCATCATTCCAGGCATATTACAGTTCCTCCTCTGACAGTTGTGATAAGGCTATTTCCTTGTAAACAGAACATTTTTTCAAAAGTTCCTCGTGAGTTCCCATTCCAACCATATTCCCACTGTCCAAAACTATGATTTTGTCTGCATCTTTGATTGTTCCAATTCTTTGTGCAACGATGAATTTGGTAACTTTCCCCGTATGCTTTTTTAGTGCTGCTCTAAGTTTTTTGTCAGTCTTATAGTCCAATGCTGAAAAACTGTCGTCAAAAATGAATATCTCAGGTTTTCTTGCAACAGCACGAGCAATTGACAATCTTTGCTTTTGACCACCAGACACATTTGTTCCGCCTTGCGCAATTCGACTGTCAACACCTTTTTCCATTCTAGAAACAAAGTTGGATGCCTGTGCAATCTTGATAGATTCTTTCACTGTGTCATCATCTGCATTGTTATCACCAAAATTGACATTTGATTTGACCGTTCCACTGAACAACACTCCTCTTTGAGGAACATAACCAATCTTTCGGTTTAAACTTTCCAAATCATATTGCTTAACATCAACACCATCAATCAAAACTTTTCCTTCGGTTGCATCATAAAGTCTTGGAATAAGATTGATAAGGGTGCTTTTCCCGCTTCCTGTCGAACCAATAAACGCAACAGTTTCTCCTTCTTTTGCTTCAAAACTGATGTTCTTCAAAACATATTCATCAGCATCTGGATATTTGAAAGAAACATGGTCAAAAACAACAGAAGCAGAACGGTTTGAATTGATGTCCTTAAATTCTCCTGATATAATTGAATTTTTTGTATCCAAAACTTCATTTATTCTCTTGGCTGAAACAAGGGCTCTTGGCATCAATATGAAAATCATAATCAAAAGCATGAAAGCTGCAATGACCTGAATTCCGTATTGCATAAATGTCGTCATGTTTGCAAGCATTATTGGATTGTCAACAATATAAGCACCAATCCAGTAAATTGCCAAAGAAAGTCCACTCATCAACAAGTTCATCCCAGGATTCATAATTCCCATAACTCTGTTGACAAAAAGTTGTGTTTTTGTCAATTTGTCATTATAGTTTTCAAACTTGTTATTTTGGAAATCTTCCGCATTTGATGCACGAACAACTCTGATACCCGTCAAGTTTTCATCTGTGACACGGTTGATATCGTCAGTCATTGTTTGAATTTTCTTAAATTTTGGAATTGCAACGGTGATAATGATTATAACCATCAAAAGTAAGAAACCAATTGCAACTGCAAGCGCCGTTGACCACTGCCAACCTTTTGACAAAATTTCCAAAACAGACCAAATTGCAAGAACTGGTGCCTTGATGATTGCTTGTGTTCCCAATGCAAGAAAAACTTGAACTTGAGTAACATCGTTGGTTGTTCTCGTGATCAAACTTGCTGTTGAAAATCTGTTGATTTCAGCAAGAGAAAAGCCTTGAATTTTGTTATAAATCTTTCCCCTCAAATTGTATGCGAGACGAGATGAAAGATTGGCTGTGCAGAAACCAACGCAAATTGCACTTGCCAAACTTCCAAAAGCACATGCAAGCATGTATCCGCCATTAACCAAAATGACAGACAACTCTGCTTCCAAACCTTCTTGAAGTTTCGCAAGTTCCAACATAATGTTTTCAGTGTAAGATGGAAGTTCCAAATCAAGCCAAACTTGCAAAACAATAAGTCCACATACAATGCCAATAAACAAATAATCAACCCATTTCAAATTTTTAAATAATTTTAAAATATTCATACTTCCTCGCCTTATTTAGTTTTCTTTATATTCAATGTTGTGTTTGATTTTGTCCACAATCAAGGAAAAGTTTTCTTTGTCCTGCATAGACAAACCATTTTCAATCTCAATTTCAAGTTTTGCCATTCTCTGTTCAAAATCTACAATAACTTTCTTGGCCTTTTCACACAAAACAATTTTTTTCAGTCTTCCATCTTTTGAACAAGCCACTCTCTTGATGTATCCTTTCTTTGTCAGGGATTGCAAAATGACCGTTGCAGTTGAACCTCTGACATCAATAAATCTCTCTATGTCTTTTTGATAAATATCTTCATCTTCGTGGTCATAAAGAAATTTCAAAACCATCAATTGTCCACCTGTTGCATCAAAATCTTTTGATTCTTTTTCAAATCTTCTCATCATAGTGTGATGCAAAGATTTCAAAGATAAAATGATCGAAAACACGACTTTTTCCTCCGATTGTTAGCATACTAACTATTTATATGCTTTTCTGTGAAAAAAGTCAACTGATTTTTGAAAGTTTATAAAAAAGTGACAATCAAAACATCTTGTCACTTTTTGTTTTGTTATTTAAAAGTTGGATAAGCCGAACCAGTGATATTCCAAATGTTTTCATCAAATCCCAATCTTTCATCATAGAATTTTGTTGTCAACTTCAAGCAGTTGTCTGCCTGTGCTGAAGAAAACTTTATTTCTCCTGCAAAGTCAATTGTCAAATTTGTGAAACTTGAAGAAACTTTCCCTCCAAGACCACCAACAAGTCCACCAACTTTGATGGAGTCACCAACATTGAGTTGAACGACCGAATAACTTGTTTTGATGCTGTCAGATAAAGTGGAATTTTCATATTGACCATACAAACCGCCAACATAACCACTTCCAACAAAATTTGATGTGTCAATTTTTCCAGTGGCATAATTGTTTTTGCTGCTGCTGTAACCCTGTCCAACAAGTCCACCAGCAACAACCCTTCCACCATTTCCATTCACGCTCAAACTCATATTGCTTGCATTTTGTGAAATGTTTATATTTTCAGCATCAAAGTGTCTGAGCATTCCAACAAGTCCACCAGCATAAATGTTTTCAGAACCATTTGAATTTATCACAACATTGGCATTGTTTGTAGATTTATTCACTGTTGTTTGACTTGAACCATTTCCAATTTCTCCGACAAGCCCACCATATTTCAAAGTTGCTTGTTCAATATTGATTGTAATTGTCAAGTTTGTCGTGCAATTCAAAACTCTTCCACCTGACATAGTTCCACAAATTCCACCAACAGTTGCATTTTCATTGAAATTAAGAACCACTGTTCCATAAACAGAGCAATTTTCAATCAATCCATGATTTGATCTTGCAATTGCCCCAAATTTGAATATATCTGAATAGGACTTTTCTGCCAAATAAATGTTGAGATTTTTTATCTCTCCACTGTTGCGCTTAAACAATCCAAGTCTGTCTTGTTTTTCATTGAACTGCAAGTTTGTTATCGAATGTCCGTCGCCATCCAATGTTCCACTGAAATTGACAGACGTCCATGAGATGTCTTTCATGTCAATATCTTTTGTCAACTTGAAATTGGAATATGAAGCATTTTTAAGCAAAACTTGCATTTCTTTTGCCGAATTGATGTTCATTGTAACTGGGAAGAAATAGAGCCCACAGCACATCAAAATCAAATTCAGTCCTGCAATGGAAAACAGTGCAATGTTGGCGATGTTCCATTTTTTGGAAAGTTTGTGTCTGATATTAATAAACACAATCAGATTGACCGCTCCAATGATTGTGGATAAAATAACCAATACAATCAAAAATTCTTGACTGAAATAAAGATAGACTTCCTTTGGTGCAAAAACCAAGACAATCAACAACAAGGTGGTAAACAAAAGTGGAAACAACTCCAAAAATATATACAAAAATTTTTTCAAAAACTTGTCTTTGCGAATGTCTTTGATTTGCTTTGCTCTGCGTTTTTCTTTTGTTTTTTCATCTTGAAGAATGGTTTTCAATCCTTCATCTTTGTTGAGCAAGTCAATCACATTGACAGAAGAACTGAGCGTCAAATTCAATGCTTCCAGTCTCATGTTGAGTTTTGAGAAAATGTCTTGATATTCCTTAAAGTCGGACATATTCTCAATTTTTTCGATGTAACTTTCAAAAGGTTTAAGTTGGAGACGATAATATTTCACACCTTTCAAAACTCTTTCACCTTCTTGCTTTTCCATCTCCAAGAGAATTTTTTCGTTTCTTGAAACAAACTCTTTCAAATCTTGAATCAAATGCATTTTGTCCGGCATATCTTCTCTAAATGCCATTTTCTCACCAGAATATAAATTCATTTTGCTGGTGATTTCCGCGTATCTTTCAGTCTGTTCTTCATTTGACAAACTTAACAATGTTTCCCATTCTGGCATTTGTGAAATTTTGACATTTGACATAATGAGTTCGTTGTCTGTCTTGCAATGTGCCTTAACCTTGATAAGTTGCCAGTACAACTCCCCATTTGAATTGTCCTTGGAAATTGCTATTGAAAGATATTTCTCTGCCTGTTTGAAAAACCCTTGCTCTTGGAAAGTATTGGTGATGATTCTTAAGATTTCCACCAATTTGGCATTTTCAGACACATAGGAAAGATAGAAATCTAATTGTGCCTCTGCCTTGTCCAAATCATAGAACGCAATTGGCAAAATCATATTGACAACAGAAGAAACAAACTGTGCTCTTGTGCTCTCACTCAAATATTTGAAAACAGCTTCAATCTTCTCTCTGTCACGATATTCAAGTTTGTCTTCGTCAGTCTTAAAATGTTGCAACAAAAGTGCGATGTTGCTTGGTTCGTGCCCTTCGTCAATATCCAATATCTTTTGGTAATATTTTTGGTCATCGCTTTTTTGAGCAAGCATGAAATAAAATTCCACAAAACGCTCAATTTCATCACTTTTGAAGCATTTCAGAACTTTATCAATCAATTCCTCATTCAGACTTTCAACCGCTTTGTTTTCTGCTTTTTCCACAAAATTGTCACGATTTGGAGAACTATATTGCGCCAAATACAAAAGAAAAGCATTGTAATATTCTTCGCTATCAAGTTTGATAATGAGATTTTCCCAACTATCAACAAAATACTCGGCAAAGTCTTTGGATGCATAGGTCAAAATCTTATCAATTTTCTCTTTATCCCTGAAATTTGCAATGCTTTGGAAAAATTCTTCCTGAGTTTTGATGTTGTTCTCTGCCATAAGTTGAGCAAAGAGCAATTCAGAATTGTTTGCATCTTTTTCCAAACTTTTGGAAATCAAATCTGAAGCAGAAGCAAAATCTCCATTTTTCAAAGTCAAGAAAATCCATTTGATTTTGTTTGCATCACTAAGTTCAATGTTGTCAACATGATAATGTCCAAGTTCACTTGGACTGATGCTCTCAATGTCAACATAAGCTTTTCTTTGTGGCTCAACTTTCTCAATTTTAACAGTGTCAATCTTTGCAAGTTCCTGGACAGAATTTTCCATTTCCTTTTTAACTTTGACTTGAATGTCTTGCAAGAATGAAGTTTGTGCCATATCAACAACACTCTTGCAAGCAATCAATTCTTTTGGAACATCAGAAATCGAAACATTGACAGAATCCAAAGCAACAATCAAACTGCTTTTTGTTTTCTTTTTTTGTGAAGCAAAATAAAGATATCTGTCATACAAGTTTTTAATTTCGCCTGCATTATATCCCTTTTTGTCATTTGCAAAAAAGATGAAAGCCTTTGCCATTTGCAAGGCTTGAAATGTGTCTTCTTCTCTCTCTTTTTGTGGAAGGTCTTGAACAAAATAAACTTCAAGGTTTTGCTTTTTGAGTTCTTCAATTGTTTTTGAAACCAAGTTTTCTTCATTTTTGTCAAAATTCAATGCACAAGCAATGATGTCATAGTGTTTTTTGCTTGATTCTTCCAAAAAAGATTTTCTGATTTTTTCAATTCTTTTTGCTTGATCATTATATGTTTTTGCCACTTCTGATGGAGCATTTTTAACCGCCAACTTGAAATCTTCATCTTCCAAAATGGAAGGTATTTCATCACCAAAAAAGCGAGGTCGTTTTGATGTCCCTCTTTTGTTTGTGTAAAAAACAATTTTGTATTTTGCTTGCACTTTTCCATAATGTCCTTCAAATGACATTGGATATAGCGACAAAATTTTGTCAAATTCTTCTTTCGCCTGGTCAAACTGGCAATCTCTGAGTTTTTCGTAGGCCCCGACCGTGAGAACTTCTTCCTCTTTTGAGGCTTGTTCGTCGACATAGAGAGTCCCACAGAACATACATTTGACCATGTTCTGCCCTACAACTTTATATTGTCTTCCCCCACAATTCTTACAAACACGTTCTCTCACTTAAAACCCTTTATTTTTTTCCTTTTTTGTTTTTTATGTAACTGTTAATTTCGTTGTTGTATTCTTCAAATTGCTTAAGTTCTTTTTCTGTCACACTTGGTGGAATTTTTTCCAAGACGTCGTCAAAATCTTTGTTTGTAACCAAAATCACGCTGTCTGTGGCAATCGCCTTAAGAAGTGGCTCATCTTTGGCTCTGTCACAAAGTTCTTCAATGTCCGCACCACTATACATCTCAGTTTGCTCAACAATTCTGTCAATGTCAAAATCTTTGGCAACTGGAACACCTTTCATGTTCTTTTCAATCATAAATTTTCTTGCTGGAGCATCTGGAAGTGGCAAATATATCTTCTGAGAAAATCTCCCAGAACGCATTGCCGCACTGTCAATATCCCAAGGTCTGTTGGTCGCCCCCAAAAGAAGCAGATTTGGATTTCTTCCAGCAAAACCATCGATTTGTTGCAAAAATTCGTTGACACGCTTGTCGTTGTGCGTGTCAAGCCCACGTCTGCCAATAAGACTGTCCATTTCATCAATAAAGATGATTGCTCTGTCTTGTTTGTTTGCTTCTTGAAAAAGAGAGTTGATGTTTTTCTCACTGTCGCCAACCCATTTGCTGACAATGTCCGACCCTTTCACTGCATAAAACTTTGCACCAACCTCATTTGCAATGGCTTTTGCAATCATAGTTTTTCCTGTTCCCGGAGGACCATACAACAAGACACCACCGCCTGTTTTCTTTCCATACATTTTGTATTTGTCAGGATATTTGATTGGATTGATCATTCTGATTGTAATAGCCTTTTTGACATCTTCCAATCCTGCAACATCACTAAATTTGATTTTTGGAATTTCTGCCGTCTGCCATTTTTTCAAATCATCATCTTCTTCGTCTTCTGTTTGATCAGTTTTTTTGTTGATTTTTTCTGGTTTTTTGCGTAGATTGTCAGAGATTTCAACAAGTCTGCGTGCTCTATCCATGCGAACTTCTTTAAGTTTGCCCTGACTTTGCTTCGCCATCTGCATCATGGTTTCACTGGCCAGCAAAAAATTTCTTTTTGCCAGTGTTATGTTTCCTTTCTCTTTTGCTTCCTTTCCTTTTTGCATATAAAGATTGAAAGTGTCAGACAAAACATTCATATTTGTTTCTTTCATATAACCCTCTCAAATCAAATTAGATGTCTTTAATCACCCCATTAATCAAATTCATATCTGAAGGGATAATTGTTTTGATTTTTGCTTTTTCAAAAATAGCCTGAGGCAAAACTGCACCCGCCCTTGCACCATCCATCCATTTTGGATTTTGCGGCATTAAGGCATAGAGTTCATCAAGTGTCATTTGATAGAATATTTTTTCATTCCCTTTGACAAAGTTCTCAAAACTAACTTTTTTGTCATGAATATTGTCAAAGAACAAGTCGTTATCTTCCAGCTCATATTTTGTCAATTTTTCAAAACGAAGTTCTCCGCCTGTAAAAATTGCACAATCATAATCGGTATCAAATTTTTCGTTTTTAATTCTTTCCTTGACAAAATCAACCATATCTTCAATTCTTGCTGTTGAATATTTGTCATTTGAGTTTGGAAATTTGTTCAACAAGTCAGCGACTCCAACTTTCAAATTATGTCTTTGTGTGATTTTGTTGTTTTCAAATGTGACAAGTTCGGTCGTTTTTCCACCCATGTTGATGACCATAACTTTTTTGCCATTGTAATCACTTTCCATAGCCTTTCCAATGTAATAATTTTCAATACCATGACTGATTACATTGAAATAAAGGTCAAATTTTTTATTAAATTCTTTAACCAACATAAATTTTTGTTCTGCTGGAATTTCTCTAAAAATCCCTGTTGCAAAAATGTATGTAGATTCAAAGTTAAAATGATACTTTTTTGTTATTTGAGCATAGTAGCCATAGAGCAACTCAAGATTATCCTCAGTGATTCCTTTTTCTTTGCTAAACCCATTTTTCAAATAAATTGAATGTTCTTCAACAAGTTTCAAAATCGTTCCATCAAAGGAATAAACCTTGATTGTTGAGGATCCTTGGTCAATGTAATATTGCATCATGCTCTACAATCCCTCCAAAGCATTATTTTTCGCTGTCGCTTTCTGCTTCAATTTTCTTTCTGACTTCTTCCATTTCTTTGTCAATGTTTTCGCTTGACAATTCATCTTGAGAAGCTTGTTCCATAATGAATTTTTCAAATTCTTCATCAGACATTTGCTTTCCGCTCTTGTCACGTCCTTGATTATAGAAAGTTTCTTGACTCATTTCCATGAAATTGTCCATTTGATCTGTTTGAGTCTCAACCGCAGCCATCGCTTCTTCAAATTGAGCCTGAATCTTTGCAAATTCTTTTGCATCTGCAAGTTTTGTCATTTCCTTGCTTATGTCACTCATTCCACGCAAAAACTCTGAAGTCATCATTGTCACATCTTTCATTTGAGCAGTGATCTCAAAGTTTAAAAGCATTTCTTGTGCTCTCTTCTGTTGTTGAAGAGTCATTTTATATCCGCTTAATGCAAGATTGAATTGAGCATCAAGCCCCTTGAGTTTTGCTCTCTTTGCAGCATCAATAAACACTTGTTTTTGTTCTTCCAAGCGATTGATTTGCTTATTCATGGAATTGATTGTCCTTTTGATAAGCATCTTCTTTTCAATTTCTTTTTGTTGTTTTGATTTAAACCAAGCCATTTTTTTATTCCTCCATTTTCATTTTTTTCTTTTTTATTGGCTCTGATGGTTGCTTCTCTTCCATCAGTTCTTGCTCATCGTTCAATTGATTTTCTTTCTCAAACATACTCAAAATTTCTTCTTCGCTCTTTCCAATTCCATAAATTGGCTGACTGACATCATAAGCCGCTTGCACTTCGTTGAAAAGTTCGTCTGCACTCGTAAGCACATCTTCTGAGGAAATTCTCGTTTCAAGAGCCTTATTCAAAAACTTTGCCAATCTCTTTTGGTCTTGCAACAATTCGCTGAGAGGAACTTTTGTTTGTGTCTTGAAGAAGGTGTTGCTGTCATAGGCTTCCTTGAGTTTGTTCATGAGTCTTATGTTGTACAAAAGATACATTCCTCTTTCCATGCAAGTTTGTTTCTCTTCATTCAAATGACTGATTTTTTTTGCATAGAAAAGTTGCAACTCTTTGTTCTTTTCCTTTTTTCCTTTCTCCACCAAAGCGTCAATTTCTTTAATCTTTTGATAAACTTCCGCTTCCGCAGTTCTTTCTTGCCTTTCAAGTTCACAAATAGAATTGACAAGGTCCTCTCTGTTGAGATTTTTAAATTTGTTTCTTCTAAATGGCCACCACATAATTGCTCCTTTTGTGTTTGATTACTTTAATTTTTCCATCAATAATTGTCGCCTTCATTGACTTGATAAATTCTTTCAAGCAAACCGTCAAATTGTTTTCGTTGATTCTCTTCTGCAAACTCAAGAGCTTTTTCGCACTCCGGAAGATAGAGAACACTTTTGTAAGTCACAGGATCAGAATACAGTTCATCTTCGTTTTTTATCTGAAATTTGCAAAGCATCAGTCCCCAATAAGCATCGGCACATTTGCTGTCATACTGCAAAGCCAACAAGAAATTCAATTTCGCCTGCTCAAACATTCCATCACTCAAATTCAAATATCCAAGTTTGAGTTCGTCCAAAGTTTTTTTGTGCTCGCTTTCTGGCAAATCAACAGAGGTTTGGTAAGTTCTTTTCATTCTTCAATTTCGTCCTTCTTTCGTTGAACTATGTATGCTTCAATTTCTTCAAGCACTCTGAAACAAGTTTCTTGAGTGTTGTCCTTCGCAACCATAATCTTCAAATCATCAAGTTTGTTTGCAATCTTTGTGTCAGTAAGCAAAACCTTTGAATTGGTTGT
>ERZ1643249.1633-NODE-1633-length-22205-cov-19.497111_pt1 | contig 22205 bp, 21 predicted proteins | sample MGYA00579263_ERZ1643249 | MGnify/ENA primary metagenome ERZ1643249 (study PRJEB29033, sample SAMEA4952264) | chicken gut metagenome | biome: Broiler Chicken; feature: Gastrointestinal Tract; material: Caecum | place: Ireland | collected 2018 | study: Broiler... | reverse complement strand
ACATATATCTCCTAACAAAAAAAGACTGTAGGCTAGTTTGTCTACAGTCTGAGACTAGGTTAAAAACCTAGTCTTCATATAAAATATTAAATTATATAGTTTAAGCAATATTTACTTCCGTTGACTTATACGAGAAATTTGCTACACAAGACACTCAAAAGGCAAAACAGATAAGGAGAATTGTTAAAATAAAATATTTCCATATTGTTAAATGTTAAAAAATTAATTCTTTTATCCGTTTATTTAACAATAATAAAATATTCTAAATAATTTATTCATCACTTTGTTTTTTTAAAGATTCGTAGATAATTATTGATAATGAAATTAAACCAGAAATGAATGAAATTGCAAATAGACTTCCAAACGTAATATTAAAAATTTTTTCTATTATTGATAGTGAATTCCAAGCATTAATCATGTTAATTAGCGCATTGCCTGCAATATAACCTGAAACCATAGTCAAATTAAACATTGTGTCATTGTATACAATGGGATTTTTTATGTTTTTAATTTTGTTATGTGGTATAAAATTATTAGCATAATCTTTTGCTAAATTATTGTCTGTAATGACTAGTAGTTCTAAATTATTTAAGTCATCCTTTGTTTTTATTTCTTTAGCACATTCATAAATTTGGTTAATAATATAATCAATACTCTCGGAATATTCTTCTCGTTTAAGCACAAAATAGTGTCTCTGATCATTTAATAATATTCCAATTGATTCTTTATCATCTGAATTTTTGTATTTTCTTATCCACCAAGTTGTGGTCTTTTCTTTTTCTTTAATAGAAGTTTCATAAAAAAATAAGTCATTAAAAATTATTTTAGTCTCAACATAGCTTTGTAGCTTTATTTTTATTGATTTTTCTCTTCGATTAGTTATAATTGTAGAATAAACTTCTTTCAATAAAAAATAGATTGATATATATATAACTAAAAAATAGATATTAAGATTAATTGTTTCTATACAACCCACAACACTAATAGTGCATAATAATAATGTGCATATAAAATCACTTACTGGTTTTATCTTATCTTTATACATGTAAAAAATTTGTATATGTCCAAAAATACAAGAAAGTTCTATAACCATTATTAAAATAAGTAATGCTAATAAAATTATATAAAAAGTTTGCATAAATCCCCTCAATCATTTTTATTATGTATTATATCATATTTTAAGCTTGTTTCACTATAATAAATAATTAAAAATATTGAGTATTTTATTTATCGTTTGGAAATTTGTTAATTTAAATTTTTTTATCTACAAAAATTTCCATGCTCATCTCTTTTTTGATAAATCCAGTTTAAATGAGATAAGTTTTCTATTTTAGGTCTTTCAAAATTTATAACAATTCCAAAGCAATCCCACAAATAAAAATACGAAACAAATCCTAACGGTTGTTTCGTATGACTTTCTATTGGCGGAGAGATAGGGATGTAAATCGATATTATTTGATTAATTACATGCAACAAATTGTTTCATAAGACGAACATTTTGTTGCATTTTTTATATTTTTGATGTATATTATGGATATATTAAATTTTTGAGGTATTTAAAATGGCTATTTCTTATAATAAACTATGGAAACAACTTATAGATAAAAACATGACAAAAACTGAATTAAGACTTAAAGCAGATATAGGGACTTCAACACTAGCAAAACTTGGTAAAAATGAACAAGTTAGTTTAGATGTTCTTTTACGAATATGCAAAGTGCTTAATTGTGATATATCCGAGATAATGGAACTTATCAAGGAGGATGACAATGTGTAAAAATATTGCAAAACCATTTTTAAAATGGGCTGGAGGAAAAAGCCAATTAATAAATACTTTTGATGAATTGTTACCACAAGAATTAAAAAATGGAGCGATTGATACATACATTGAACCATTTGTTGGTGGTGGTGCAATGCTTTTTCATATTTTACAAAAATATGATATTAAAAGGGCATATATAAATGACATTAATAAAGAACTTATAAATTGTTATCGTTGCTTAAAAGCTAATGTTGAGGAGGTTATTAACCATTTAAAACTTTTAGAAAAAGATTATTTAGAAAATGATGATAGAACGACATATTTTTATAAAGTAAGAAATAGATATAATGAAATTCATTTAAATGGTCATTTAGATTATGAAAAATGCGCTGATTTTATATTTTTAAATAAGACTTGCTTTAATGGACTTTATAGAGTTAATAAGGAAGGAAAATTTAATGTTCCGCATGGTAAGTATAAAAATCCGTTAATTTGTGATGAAAATAACTTAATAATGTGCTCTAAAATATTACAAAAAGTTGAAATTACATTTGGTAATTATGAACAAGTTTTAAATAAAGCAAATGAAAAAACATTTATCTATTTTGATCCTCCATATAGACCACTTATAGAAAAGTCTTCGTTTACTAGTTATGACAAATCAGGATTTAATGACAATGATCAAATTCAATTAGCAAATAATTATAAATTACTTGATGAAAAGAAATGTATTTTAATGCTTTCAAATTCAGATCCCAAAAATACAAACAAAAAAGACAATTTCTTCGATAATCTTTACAATGGGTTTTATATTGAAAGAGTTTACGCAAAAAGAATGATAAACTGCCAAGCAATGAAGCGTGGGAATATTACAGAAATTGTTGTGATGAATTACAAAAGGAGAATAGAAATTGATGAGTAATATTATAGAATTATCAGATAGCGAGTTGAAAGATAGTGTCGAGCAACTATACGATTCTTTTGATAATGGTTATGAATTTGAAGAATTTTTAAAGTTCTTTTTAGAAAAAATAGGTCTTGAAGAAGTTGTTGTAACGCAAAGGTCAAGAGATGGCGGAATAGATTTAACATGTACAAAGCTAGGAATAAATGGTTTATCAAATTTAGATGAAGTAAGATATTATGTGCAAGCAAAACGCTTTAAGCCATCGTCTAGTATTTCAATAAAAGATTTGCGTGAATTAAGAGGTGTAATGCCTTTAAATTATAAAGGAATTTTTATAACAACTGCAAAATTTCCATCAGGGGCAAAAGAATTCGCAGAAGAAGATAAATCTAGGCAAATTATTCTAATTGATGGTAAAACTTTAATTCAACAATGTATATCTATTGGTTTAGGTTTTAATTTAAAACCAGTTTTTGATGCTAAAACACTTGAAAATTTAACCTTGAAAAAAGCAACTTTAAATGAGATTGATGAAGAAATAAACAATTATGAAATGTCTATCAGTAAAAAAATTAGTTTAAACGATATTCGTGCACGAATTTTACGAATTCCATCTGAGATTGAAAAACTTATACCAAATAATCAAAAGCAATTAACAATCTGTGTAAATGGAAAAAATTTAACATCAAATATTAATGCTGATAGAACTTATTTGGGAACAGGTATTGCTCAATTATATAAAAATGAAGGTTTAATTATTGAAAATAATGTGTTTGTTCCTAAAAAGGCAATTTGGCATTATTCAAAAGAAAAGATAGATGTTGAAATTAAAGGAGAAAATGAATAATGAAAAGAAATTTTAAAGAATGGTTCAGTACCTTTACTGATAGCATTGCAACTTATGAGTATTATACAGATTTTAATACAGTATATAAAAATATTGACAAAATTAAAGTTGAATTAAACATTTTAAACTCATTAATTGGCTCAAAAAATATCGAAGAAGATTTTGATGTACTATTTAAGAAATATCCAGAAATAAGAAAATGTTTACCACTTTTAATTGCTGTAAGAGAAAAAGAAATTAAGGTTATTGATGAGGGTGAAAAATTAAAATACAATTTTACTAATATAAATGATATAGAATTGTTAAAACGCTTTATGAGAAAAACAGGTTTGTTTGATTTGATTTCTAACCATTTGGTAAACAACTTGGTAGATTATGTAACAGGAGTTGAGGTCGGATTAGGTTCAAATGGTAGAAAAAATCGTGGCGGGCATTTAATGGAAGATGTTTTGCAAGGTTTTATTGAAAAAGAAGGTTTTATTTTAAATCAAACATATTTTAAAGAAATGTATTTAAAAGATATTGAAAGTAAGTGGGATATTGATTTGTCTGCACTTTCAAATTTAGGAAAAGTTGCAAAAAGATTTGACTATGTTGTTAAAACAAAAAATTGTATATATGCCTTTGAAACAAATTTTTATTCTAGTTCTGGATCAAAATTAAACGAAACCGCTAGAAGTTATAAAATGCTTGCAGAAGAAAGCATAAACATTAAAGGTTTTGCTTTTATTTGGGTAACAGATGGTCTTGGTTGGGTTGGAGCAAAAAACAACCTTGAAGAAACATTTGATGTTATGGAAAATATCTATAACATTAGGGAACTTTCAGAAGGCAAGTTAAAGGAAATTTTAAAGTAAATGAACGAAGAAAAATTTGAATTAGAAACAAATACTGTTTGGAGTTTTCCTAATCGTGGGAAATGGGCAACACATGATGCAAAATATCGTGGAAATTTTTCACCATTCGTAGCAAAAAACATTATTTTAAGATATTCACAAGAAAAAGATGTTGTGTTAGATCAATTTGTTGGTGGAGGAACAACTCTGATAGAATGTAAACTAAATAACCGCAATGCTATTGGAATCGATATCAATCCAAGTGCTATTGAAATAACAAAAAACAAATTGAACTTTGATTGTGAAAACAATGTAGAAATCAATGTAAAACTTGGAAACGCTTGTTGTTTAGACTTAAAAGATGAAAGTGTTGATTTAATTTGCACACATCCACCCTATGCAGACATTATAAAGTATAGCGAAGGAATCGAAGGCGATTTGTCTCAACTAAAATATAAAGATTTCCTTGTAAAAATGGAACAAGTTGCAAGCGAATGTTATAGAGTTTTAAAAAAGGATAAATTTTGTGCTATTGTTATTGGTGATACTCGTAAAAACGGCATGGTGCAACCATTAGGATTTGAAGTTATGCAAAAGTTTATAAACGCAGGCTTTAAACAAAAAGAAATAATAATCAAAGAACAACACAACTGTAAAGCAACAGGCTTTTGGAAAACTAATAGTCAAAAATATAACTTTTTACTACTCGCACATGAGTATGTATTCATGTTTAAAAAGTAATTTAATTATGTAAAGGAAAATTATGAAAAGTTTAAAATTAAAACCATTGTTAAAATATCCGGGAGGAAAAACATCTGAACTTGATGTTATTAATCAATACTTACCTAGGGATATGAATAATTATATTGAACCATTTGTTGGGGGTGGAGCCGTTTATTTTAATTTAAATCATAAAAAAAATTATATTAATGATAAATCTGAAGAATTAATGTTGTTATATAAATATGTAAAAAATAATAATTCAACTTTTTATGATGAACTAAAAATAATAGTGTCAAATTGGAATAAATTAAGGGAACTTGCTACTGATGGAAGAATATTAGATTTATACTTAAAATTTAGAAAAAATATAAAATTTAATATGTATGAAGAATTAAGAAAAATAATTAATGTTGGTATTGAGAAAGTCCCTATGTTTACATTACGAAAAAGTGTTAATTTTGAAAATTTTCTTGTGAGTTGTATGTTTGATAAATTTAATTTAATAAAAAGAAATGAAATAAAAAAAACAAAACAACTTGAGGATAAATTATTAATAGATAATTTGGAAGCCGGAATAAAAGCAGCTTATTATACCTATTTAAGAGATGTTTATAATAGACCAAATGAATATAATAAGCTATCCAAACCAAGAAAAGTAGCTATATACTTATTTATTAGAGAATATTGTTATTCTTCAATGTTTAGATTTAATAGAAAAGGAGAATTTAATGTTCCATATGGTGGAGTTTCGTATAATAAAAAATCATTAGAAGTAAAAATTTTGTATTATAAGTCCAAAGATGTTAGAAACTTGCTAAAATATACTGAGTTATTTAATGAAGATTTTTATGATTTTGTAAATGAAATACCAATAGATAAAAATGATTTTATGTTTTTAGACCCACCATATGATACAACATTTAGCGAGTATGATAAAAATTCGTTTGATTGTAATGACCAAAAGAGATTGGCAGAATATTTGATAAATGAATGCAAATGTAAATTTATGCTAATTATTAAGAAGACTCCATTTATTGAAAATTTATATAAAAATAAAGGCTTGCGTATTATAGAAGAAGATAAGACCTATTTTGTCAGTTTTAAAAATAGAAATAAAAAAGATGTTAAACATCTAATAATAATGAATTATTAGGAGGATTTTATGGAAGAGAAACGTTATACAGAGGAAGAACTAATAGATCCTGCATTGTTTGAAATTTTTAGAAAGGGTGGGAAAATCACAACAACTGATTTAATAAAAGCATTGATAAGTGCATTGAAACCGCAGGGTGAAGATGCTGAAATTTTATTTGGCAGAAAGGATACCAGATTTAGTCAAAAAGTTAGGAATTTAGTTTCCCATAAAAAGATTTATCCAAAGTATGTTGATTATGATGCAAGTTTGTCGACAATGACAATTAATAAAGTTGGTGAGCAAAGATTATTTGATTCCAATTATTACTTATATAATCAAAATAAGTTAAACGAAATATATAATGAAGAAATGATAGATGAAGATTTATCTTCTGATGATGAAAATAATTATGATGATATAGAAAAAAAATATGTAGAATGTGAACCTGCAAATTATTCCGTATATGAATTAAAAAGAAGATATGACAGAACAATTTTAGGAAATAATTCTGGGTCTATAATACTGGATGATTCATTTCAAAGAAACAATGTTTGGAATACTACTAAAAAAAGTCAGCTAATTGAAAGTCTCCTTTTGGGAATTCCTATTCCTTACATATATGTATATGAAGGTAAAAATAATAGTTTAATTGTTATTGACGGAAGGCAAAGGTTGTCTGCAATATTTGAATTTTTGGATAATAAATACGCATTAAGAGGTTTAGAATTTTTAACTAAATTAAATGGAAAAAAATGTAAAGATTTGACAAAAAATCTAATAGATGATTTTGAGAAGTACAAAGCCAAATTAGAAGATGCTCATTTGCATCTAATACGTGTAGGATATGAAACTTCTGAAATATTTAAATTACAAATATTTAAAAGAGTAAATCAGGGGGGTATTAAATTAAACAATCAAGAACTTAGGCATGCATTACATCAAGGAGCAATTACAAATATTTTAAAAAATTTATCTTCAGAATTAGACATTTTATCTTCTACAAGTGCAAAAAATAGGATGAAAGACAGATATTTGATATTAAGATATATAGCAATGAGATTGTATTTTTTAGATATGCTAAATTATTATAATGGGAAATTTATAAGTAAGAAAGTTTTATATAATGAAATAAATACTTTTTTAGCCGATGCGATGGATGCAATAAATACTTTTTCAGAAGAACAAATTAGAAAAATAGAAATTGATTTTGTTCAGTCCTATACAGATGCATTAAAATATTTAAATGAAAATGCTTTTAGATTAGAAGCTAATTCTCCTATTAATATGATTTTATTTGAAGTTTCATTATTATTTGCAAGTTTATCGAGATATTATAATATGGATTTATCTAAACTAAATAATATGTTAAATGATTTTAAAAACTTTGATAAAGAAAAAATAGATAAAGACGGGAATACTCCTTTTTTCCAAAATATTAAATATCATAGAGATTCAAAAATTAATTTTGAACAAAGAATTGAATGGATTAAAGCTATTATTCTCAAATACAAAGGATAATATAATTTATGTTAAATAAAATAGTAATTAAAAATTTTAAATGTTTTGATAGAAATACGCCGCAAATAAAATTAAAAAATTTTAATGTTATTTGCGGTCCTAATTCATCAGGAAAATCAACAATAAATCAGGCAATCTTAATTCATCTTCAAAATAATAAATTTAAAAAAGAGTCTTTTATTAGTAATGGAAAATTTGTGCATTTCGATGAATTTGCTGAAATTAAAAATTCTGCAACTTCATCAGAGAAAGATATTCAAATAGAGTTAATAAATGATGAAAACAAAAGTTGTAAAATGATACTCTCAGCTGATTCTGATGGCAAAACTATAATGTGTAAGGAATTATTATCTCAATTTAACCTAATTGAAGAAGAAAATATTTTTTACATATCAGCTAGTAGAATTGGACCAGAAGATGTTTATAATAAATTAACTAATAATTTGATAGAACAATTTGGGCAGAATGCTATTGGATTTTTAGCAAAATATCAAAATGAAACAATTAATGAAAAATATGCTTATGTTAATTCACCAACCAAAGATTATAAGTTTATTAAAGAAGTAAATTATTGGCTTCAAGAAATTATTGGGGAACAAATAAATGTTAGTGAATTATCAAGAACAGATAGGAGTACCGCAACTTATAGTCGAGAAGTTAATTCGTTAGAAGTAAGGAATAAAAACACTGGCAGCGGTTTAAGTTATATAATAACAATATTAGTTTCAGTTTTAAGCGTTTCGATAAAAAATTTAAATGAAAAACCTTTATTTATTATAGAAAATCCTGAGATACATTTACATCCTACAGCGCAAATAAGTTTGATGAAATTTTTAATACATATGTCTCAATTTTGTCAAATAATTGTGGAGACTCATAGTGATTATATAATAAAAAAGTCTTTACAATGTTCAAATGGTCAAGTTATTAAGTTAAATAAAGATTTTAAACCTATATATTATAATAAAAGAAGTAAATACACATTAAAAACTTTAAGTTTAGGTGAAATTCAATGGACTGCCTTTGATTTGCCTACTATTGATTTCCACATTAATTTATTTTCCTATTTACAACAAAAATATGAAGAATTTGCCTTAAATGAACTTGATGATAAGCTACGAAAAACTCAATCATTTAAAAATAAAAGGTCAATGATTGATACAAGATGTAAAAGGTTTTTAAGTAATGGTAAAAATAGTAAAAATCCAGAATCTATATTTGAGACATTACCTGTTTACTTGAGAAATGTAATAGATCATCCTGTTCGGCGCAAAGGCGGAAATGAACCTCCTAGAAAAAAATATAGAGAAACCGAGGAAACTTTTAATAATGCTTTAAAAACATCTATTGAATTTATGATAGAAGTAATCAAAGAAAATAATTGGTAGTTAATTTGGCACTACGGCGTGTGCTTGTCTTGAACAAGTCGGTGTCGCTTCGCTCCACCGAAGACAAGCACACGCACAAATAAAATAAAGTGAAAATTGAACAAATGAAACAAAATTAAACTAAAAGAATTAAAGTTGAACTAAACTAAGAAAATGTTTGTGAAATAGAACAACTATAAATAATTAACTGAGAATTAAAAATATGAAACAAAAGTAAACTTTGTAAAAAACAAGATTAATAAATAAAGAAGAACAATAAAGCATAAAACAATTAAGCTTTTTAAATACGCTAGAACAAACAGCAAGAACTGACGAAAGAGATGTCGCAAGGCGCAGGCTTATCCATTGCGACATTCTCTTCTTTTTTTTGTCAGTTCTTGCTTTTCGTTGTTCTCCTTTTCTTCGCCTTTTGGCTGGTATGTTCGCATAGTTCTCACAACAATTCAAGGGAAATATATATTTTTTATATAATTTTAAGATTAAGGCTTGCCTTAGTCTTTTTATTTGCACAAATATATATTTCTTCTTCCTTGACTTGTTGTTTATGGGATTACAAACTTAAAAATTTATATTGATTTTAATGCATAACATTTTTTATTTTTATAAGTAAGTTGTTAAATATCATTTGCTTTATGTTATTTAAAAATTATCTTAAATTATATTTAATATTCAGTCAAACTATGCTCTTTTTGTTCGTGCCAAAAGGCAAATAAAAGGAGTATATATATGAAAGAAGATAAAAAGAAAGTTAGCATTTTAGAAGATAATGTAGTTATTACATTAGACAATCTTCAAGAGTTATCTAAATGCTTTGCAGTAGTTGGATTAAAATCTATTAAAAAGTATGCTTTTAGCGGACTACCGAAAATTGAAATATTACAAAAGCAATTGTATCAAGATATCCATTATCATAGAGAATTAGATACATATTCAGATGCTTATGATTTAGTCCAAGAAGCAAGTTTATTTCTATATAAACATTTAGGACATAAACTTGGTGAACTATGTAAAAATTCAAAATCAAAATCTGGAAATATTGATACAATTAGAACTGCCTGTTTAAGAGTTATACAAGTATATTTAAGAAAAGAATTGAAATATTTTAATAACACAACTGATGAAGAAGAATATCTTGAAATTGAAGATGATAAACCAATAATTAAAGAAAAAGAAGATTATACAAAAGTAAAAGAGATAACAAATAAGATAGTTCAAACAGAACTAGAAAAACAAATATTATATTATTTCTACAATGGAGTTACTCCAAAACTTGTTGCTGAATTTTTAGAAATTAGCACAGATAAAGTATATAAACGAAGAAGAAAATTCAGAGCAATATATAATTTATTATTCGCTTAATAATAATTAATCTATACTAAAAAACAAAGTATGGATTTTTTATTGATTAATTTTAAAATATGCCTTAACTTTTAGTTCATTTCGTGGCTATATAATGAGAAGTCTTATCAAGTGTGAGCATAAAGTTTGCAAAAACTACCCAAAAAGGTTACATTTGTTCACTAAAAGTACGCATAAACTACCTATAAATGTCATGGTAATTTGAAAAACTTTGTGATATGATTTCGACTGAATTAAATAAGCATCGCGAAAATGACAAGCCGAGAAGTTTGTTTTATTGGTACGCTCTGAGCCAAAATTAAAGAGCCAGTGGTTGCATTTTGTGGGCGTTGGAGAAAAAGAATCTCTATGTTTTTTTAATTCCAAATTTTATAAAAAGGAGGAATAAAAAATGATAAACAACGAAAATAATGCAACCACTATAAACCTAGATATTTTTGATATCAATTTTTACAAAATTATCTATCAAAGGATTTTATCTTTAAAATCGCAAAACGTAAAAGGAGGAATATAAAATGTCTTATGGCAAAACGAAAGTATATAACGATGGCAGTCATCACATTGCAATTCCTCAAATAAAACAAAGTTGGAAGAAAAGAAAAAATCAATCAACTCAATCAATTAAAGAAATGGAACAAAAACAAACATTTGAAAAAATATATAATGAAAACAAAGATAAGCCCAAGAAAGAAAAAATTGAAAAGATTAAAAGTGAACTAAAAGAAAGTTTTAACAATGAAGAACAATTAAAAAATTTTGTTAATGCAAATTTAGAGAGAAAGAAAAGAAACTTAATTGAAAAAAGAAAAAGATTATATAGAAAAGCATATCTACAAAAATGGTCATACTTTTGCACTTTTACTTATGATGAGAAGAAATTAAGCGAAGATGAGTTTAGAAAAAAGTTAAGTGAGAGTTTTAAAAAGTTAAGTTATAGAAAAGGTTGGAAATATATAGGAGTATGGGAAAGAAGTCCAACTAACAAAAGATTACATTTTCACGGAATATTTTACACGCCAACAATGATTGGAAAATTTATTGAACAAAAGGACTATTCAACTAAAAATCATAAAATGCAAATAACTTATCAAAACTCATATTTTTTAGAGAGATTTGGTAGAAACGACTTTGAGGAAATTAACCCTTATACGCTTGCACAATCAATTACATATATAACTAAATATATTGAGAAAAGTGGCGAGAGAATTGTTTATTCAAAGAATCTACCGACATACTTTATTTCAGACATTATGGATGAAGATATAGTTTGTACTATTGGACAAGAAGATAGAAAACTATTATTATTTGATAACTTTAAATGTTGGGATGAAGGTGTGCTTATAGGTGAAGTCAGTCCAGAAGTTATTGAGCAAATGAAAAAATCTAATTAAATATCTTTCGCCTTTGTTAGCGTAAACGAAAACTCTTTATAGTCAAGAGTAAAGTGCATTGTTTCACAACTCTTGACTATAAATTTATAACTTTTAAATAAAAATCTTGTATCCCTTTTCGTTTTTACGCTTTGCGTCGAAAGACAAATTTAAAATCTAATAAAAGGAGGTAAAAAATGAAAACAGCGGTAATATATGCTAGATATAGTAGTGATAATCAAACAGAACAATCTATTGAAGGTCAACTTCGTGTTTGTGAACAATATGCTAAAAACAACGATATTGTAATATTAAAAACTTATATTGATAGAGCAATGACAGGCACAAATGATAACCGACCAGACTTTCAACAAATGATTAAAGATAGTTCAAGCAAAGAATGGCAAAACGTTATTGTTTATAAACTTGATAGATTTAGTAGAAACAAATACGAAACTGCTAAATACAAAAAGATATTAAAAGATAATGGCGTGAAACTAATCTCTGCTATGGAAAATATACCAGACACGCCAGAAGGCATTATTTTAGAAAGTTTGCTTGAAGGTATGGCTGAATATTATTCTGCCGAATTATCTCAAAAAGTTAAACGCGGTATGAATGAAACAAGACTAAAAGGCAACTTTACAGGTGGTACAATTATCTATGGATATAATGTAGAAAATCATAAAGTTGTTATCAATGAAGAACAAGCAGAAGTTGTTAGATTTATCTACGAACAATATGCTCTTGGTGTTTATGTGAAAGATATTATTCAAAAACTTAACGATAAACATATATATAATCGTGGTAAATCATTTGCTAGAAATACAATATACAACATACTTAAAAACGAAAAATATTCAGGTATATATAGACATAACAATGAAGTATTTGAAAATATGTACCCAAGAATAGTATCACAAGAAATTTACGATAAAGTTAGAAAAAAGACAAGTCAAAATCACTATGGTAAAAGGAGTATTGAAGTCGTGTATTTACTTAGAAATAAATTAAAATGCGGTTATTGTGGAGAACCAATAAGTGCAGAATGTGGAACATCGAGTAAAGGTAATAAAAGAAGATATTATAAATGTTTAGGTAAAAAAAGGCATACTACAAATTGCAATAAACAAACATTAAGAAAAGAGATATTAGAAAATTTTGTTATAGATATTTTAATAAAAGAATTAAATAAACCACAAACCATTGAAAAAATGATAACTAATATTTTAAAAGTGCAAGAAAATATGGAAAGTGGCAACTCTTTCTTAACATGCTTATATAAAGAAAAAACTGAAACTCAAAACACATTAGATAATATTATGAAGGCAGTTGAGCAAGGAGTTGTAAATAGCACAACTAACAAAAGAATGATTGAACTTGAAAATAAACTCGAAGATATTGAAAGACAAATAATAGTTGAAAAAAGTAAAACCAATTTTAAATTAACAAAAGAAGACATCGTTACATATCTTAACGATGCCTTAAAACTAGAACCACAATTACTTATAAATTATATCGTAAATCAAATAATCTTATATGATGACAAAATGCAAATATATTTCAATAGTCCGTCAATTACAACAACTAACGAGAATAATACTCCATTTAGTACAAAGATTTACAAACTACCATACATAATCCAAAACAAACCCCAACCAGAAATGATTGATATTTTGGTAGAATTTTATGTATGAAATTAACTTTTTTAATATCATATTATAAAAAATAAATTGAAAATTATGAAAACCTAAAAACAAGGATCATTTTATATTCTTGTTTTTTAAGTAAAAAGGAATTTATAACATATTAATCGAATGCGAATTTTATGATTTTTAATAAGGTTAAATGGATTTTTTAAATCTATCTGCACATTCTTTCTTAATTTCATTTGTTTCAATAAATTCTTCTAGAGAATGAATAGAACTATGGAACATTTTAGCCATTTTTAAAGATTTTATATAAAGTTTATTTGAATCAATTAAATCATCTAATATTTTATATAATTTACGTGTTATCTTTAATGCTTCATTTTTATAAACTTCTATATAGGATTCAATTTCATAAATTTTTGTAATAAGCTTATCTATATCACTTTCAAGATTTGACAATGATTTTCTTCTTTTATCAAAGAAAAAAGTTCCTTTTAATAATTCATGAGTTTTTATATAAGCTTCATAAGCTTTGTCATCTATAACGTTTAAAACTTGAAGAATTTCTTCTAATGATTTATTTTTATCTACTGAGAACAGGGTTGAGAATCCAAATCTATTAATTTTATAAATTCCAATGACAATGTCTTCAGCACATTTTTTCATTTGAATAATATAATTAAAAATAAAAATAATTAAAGAACATAAACTACCGCCTAAAATTGAAAATGAAAAATTTTGCCACCATGTGTTAGTTAAAAAGATAGCACCTAATAGTGATAAAATTGTAAACAATAGAGATATGAAAATGCTATATTTACTTTCTTTCATAATTAGCCTCGATAATAATATATCAAAATTTTTAAATTTTTGTAAACAAAAAAACGCAAATCTAGGTGTTCGTAGATTTACGTTTGCGTTGGCGGGAAGGCTGACATCCAATCCTAACACTAAAATTTATGTTGGAATTGGATGGATTAGATTAATTATAGTTTTATAAGTCTTTTTGAACCATTTCTTGTAATGTGTATGAAATGGTTTTCAATTCCTTATCTTTAGTTGATGTTTTAGTAGTAATATTTTTTCTAAATGCCCCGTAATTTACAGGGTAATTTTCTTTATACACCTTGCCGCAAAATTCATATTCAATAGTAAAATTTAAGATATTAATATTATCAGCACTTAATTTTTTATAATCTACACTGCAAACAATATTTTGATTTGGAGCCAGTAAAGTTCCTTTTATACATTCAAATGGAGTCACTGTTATTCCATAGTTATATTTTTTTAAATCTATATCACAAGTAAAATCTTTTATAACTGCTCCTGATTTACCAAAATTTTTTACAATAATATAAAATTGTAAATTTGCAAAATTAGTCATATCCCCATATACAGAAATATATGGACGGGTATTGCTCTCAATCATTTTATTGTTTTGTTTCAAAGTTAAAACTACTGTAATAATTGAAGTAATCGCAAGAATTAATGATAATATTGATAAACTTAAATTTATCCAATCACTTATACTCATAAAACACTCCTTTTTATTTATTAGTTTTGTAAAATTCAATATTTTCTTTTTTTAAAAATTGAAAAAATTTAGACAATTCATCTCTTTTGTTATAAACTTTATTATAGTCTAAAATTGATGAAGAAATATATTTATTAATATAATTTTCATATAATAGAAGCCAATGCTCACCATAAAAATCATATTTTAGAAATTGATTTGATAAAGTTTTAAGTGCTTCATTTATACAATTATCAATATTTGCTCCATAAATCAATGTTTTATGGTTCTTTATAATATCTAAAGATAATATCCTAGAAAAATCATCTCCACTTTCCAATATCTTTGTTATATTTTTAACATCAATATTTATTTGAAGTGTTATTACAGAATATAAAAACCACAATAATTCTTGCTGTTTTTTTGCTTTTATACATTCTGGAATTTCTTCATTTATAACTTTTTTAATTATATTTAATTTAATAATCTTATTCTTTAATATTTTTAAACATAAAGAAGACAAATCTGGTTTTACCATCATGATATTAATTAAATAGCTTGCAATTTCCACTGCATTTTTTTGGTTAATATGCTCTGATTTGATAACTTTTAAGGCATATTTTAAGGCCCCTTTTTGTCCTTTCTCAAATAAAGAAAGCGCATATCTCAATAGTGACTCTGCACCATCTTTTTTTATCATTGAATTAAATTGAGAATTAAAATCATAATAATTTTCAAATGGAAATAAATCTATACTAATTTTCTCTTTGTTTAATGTTAGGTTATATTCGTTAAAAATTTGATACAAATCACTTAAAGAATTTTCAGCATCTTGTTTCGTTCTAAAATAAAAGTTATAATCATCTACAAAACGTACAAACTGGTATTGTTGCCTCAGAATTTTATCTATACCACTTAACAACAACTCACTAAAAATTCTAGATGCAAATGGACCTATAATTATTCCATTTGTTTCTAAACCTTTACATTTTCTCATTAATTTATCATATTGATCCGCAAAGATATATGTCTTATTTGAAATTTTTTTATTTTTTGTATCAATATACTTTTTTGATTCTTCTTTTCCAACAAGAGCCCATGTTAGACTATGTGTATATATAGAATTGTAGAAATTAGATAAGTCTATTTTTAATCTATATTTATAGCCAAAAAAACATTTGCATCTAATTTTTCTAGATTCGTCAAACGTGTAAGAGGATAAGTCACCTATGCTAAAAATTGGAGAAGTTGAATTTGAGCTTTTTGATAGTTTTAGAATTGTTTTCCAATTTGATGATAAAAATCTTAATAATTGCAAATAAGAATATGGGTTAGGAAGGCTTATAGTTCTTCTTGTGTATTCTGATTTATATATTGAAAGATTTGTACAATATGTGGTGGGATAATTATTTGAAAAGGTTAATATTTTAGATAAAATTTTATCTATTTTTTCTACAAAATCTTCAGAAGAAAAAGATGGTGGCATTTCTTCTGTAAAATATTTATGTAAAAAACATTCTTTTATTAAATTTGAACTATCAAGAATAATATTTTCCATAACAACCTCATTTACATTAATTACATTATATCATAAAAATTATTTTATTGTATATGTTTGTTATAAAAAGAAGAAGTGTATTTCAACTTCTTCTCTTTCGTTTTATTGATTGTTTTGCAAATGAGTATAAACTGCATTCGCTGATAGGTTTGAAAAGTTGCCATTTGTTTCGGCAAAGGTTTTTAAATCATGAGCAAGAAGAAAAGATATTTTTTCTATCTGCTTTGAGTTTAAATTGACTTTACCTAATTTTAGTCCGTGTGAATTAAAATTAAAAACAGCAGTATTTTCATCTATATCTTTACAATCAATAAAACATTGATTGTTATTCGTTTTTCTCATAATTACTTATCGAAAAATTGAATAACACCGAAAAACACTTGGACTATTTAAAGTCCATAATTATTATAACATTTTTCTTATAACAATGCTATATTTTTGACAAAAAAAGACAAGTGGGTATCCCACTTGGTCTAATAAGGGGAAATGACTCAAAAGTGAAACTTTGGCTTTTTAGGGGTGAATCATCAGAAAGGCTTATTATATTAGGCTTCTTCACACCTAAAAAACGATTTTGAGTCTATTTCCTTATCCTGCTTCTAATTATTTTTCTTTTCTAATGCCTTTTTATAAGCAATTTGGAAGGCTGTTGGTTGATTATTTTCTTCTTTTTTCTTTTGTTCAATTTCTCCAAACTCATTTACTTCAACGCCTAACATTTTTGACAAATCTTTTAAAGTTATTTTTGTTATTTGTCTATCGCCATTTTCTATATGATTGTCGCACGATAAATCTCTTTCGCCATATGATTGTCCGGTTACAAAATAATCACAAATTGAAGCTTTGCAAGTATAATTATAACCATTGTCAAAAATCGTTTTAATTAAGTTAAATCTTCCGTTTATGTTATTCTCTTTTATGCTATCAGATAAGCAAATGGACTTCCAATTATCTCTTTCAGGATATTTTTCTGCAATTGCTTTTAGCTTTTTTGAAAATTGTCTTTTTTTGGCCCTTTCACTTTTTTCAACCTTTTTATCGCTGTCAATTAAACTTTTATCACACAATGCTAATAACTCATCAATAGAACAATTTAGTCTTTTGCAAATTTCTTTTGTCACAAGCATTGACATATACGCATCGTCATCGCTTTTGTGCTCAAATAAATCGCTAATATCTATTCCCAAGTCTTTAATGATATTATCCAAAGATCTAGAAGAATATTTATTATTTAATTGGTAATAAAAGTTTTGTGTATCGTAAACTTTTAAATATAAAATTGGGAGATTATATCTTTCACAAGCGATTTTTAAATATTGTAAATCTGCCCTTATGCTATGTCCGAGTAGAATTGTATCCTCTGCCGTCAGCAATTCTTTTATTTTATCATAAAAATATTTGAAAGATTTTTGTTTTCTAAAAGTGCTTTCGTTATACGCTAGATGTATTCTTGGATTAAAACCATCTCTTCCTAGTTTAAATCTTTTTTCTGGATTCATTACTAAATCTTTTTTTTCTAATATTTCAAAATTATTATTAACAATAACATATCCAAAAGAACATATATGATTGCCATCACAACATTCTATATCAAAAAATAAATATTTCATTAGTCTAATAAATCTCCTAAAAATTCTCTTGCTGTTTTTTTACCTACTTTGTTCAGAACATTATGAAACTTTGATACTCCAAGTTTTTTCCATATTTCTTCTAATTCCTCTTTTGATAAATTTAATTCTCCATCAAGATAAAACATGATTGTTCTATTATTAAAATCATATCCAAAACGTACTCTAGCATCTTTTAATAAATTGCAATTTTGATATTCTAAAGCATCTTGTTTTACTTCATTGTATTTTTTTAAAAAGTTTTCTTTGAATAGTTTAATATTGCTTACACCTAAGTTTTCTACAGTTCTAGCCGTTGGAACACCGTCCGGGTCTGGATTTAACATAAGCATCCAATCAAGATTGTTGTTTTTAAAAATGTACTCCTCTTCTTTTCTTTTTGTTTTGATTATATATTTTCTGTTATTAACATCTTTAACATAATCGTCTAAAATTGTTATTTTGGAATTTATTGGATCACACAAATATATTAAATCTGAAATATCATTATCTTTGTAGGTGGCTATTGCATATGGACAACTTACAGATATTTGATTGATAAGTTCTTCGTCTGTTATATAATCTTCGTCATAGTATTCTGTTATTGACTGAGCGATATTTCCCAAAATACCATAATTCATTGTTGTATCTCTCCCAAACAAACTTATATACACATTTGGAAAAGTTTTAAATCTTTCTTCAATTTCAACTATTGTTGAATTTTCTTTTAGAAGATTAAATTGTTCAATTTTATCTTTTAGCAAAGTATCCATAGAGACATTCATAAGTTTAGACAAAACTATCAATACTTCTACTGATGGAACAGAATCTGCGGATTCCCATTTACTTATGGTTTTGTTTGAGTATTCAAAATCAATTCCTTCCTTCTTTAATTCTTTTGAAATGTAGTCTGCAAATTGAGATTGTGACTTATTAAGTTTTTCTCTAAACTTGTAAATGTTTTCTGCAAAACTTGTTAAATTTTTTTTCATACTTTTTCTCCTTTTGTTTTGTTGTCTAAATTTTACAAAACCAATAGAGATAGATCAAGACATTTTTAGTGGAACAATCTAATACAAATAGGAAATTTTGCTTAATATCTATCTACCGAAAATATGAATAAAGTGTGTTAGTTAACAACTTGCATTTTACCATTCCCATAATATGGTGGTATGATTTTAAATTCAACAAAATCACTTTCAACAATTAAATTGTTATCTTTATCATATTGTGCTATTTTATAAAAATATTTATCATACGCCAAATTTGTAATGGATTTATAAAACATACCTTCATCAACCTTGAATACTCCCATAATCTGTTTTTTGTCATCGTAAAGAGTAATTTTTGTAATACAAACATCATCATTGCAATTTTGAAACTTAATTGTTATTAAGTCTTGCCCACAAGAATGGGAAAATTTTAGTTGTTTTAAAAGTTCTTCTTTATTATCAACTTGTATAGGTTCAAAAATTTTTGTTACAACATTAATAACAAGTGGTTCAACAACATCAAAATTAAAATGCAATTCAAGTTTATTTATTGAATTTTCAAAATCAACATCTATAACACATACATCCACATTCTTAAATATTGATTTTTGTGTTTCAAAAGTTTTAATCCCATTTTTGTAACTAACAACAATTTTTTCAACTCCCTTTAAAAGTGGCACTAAACAAGCTTCTTTTTGATCTTTTTGTTGGTTAATTATTAAGGTGTCGTTATCCAATTTTAAATAAGTTACTCCCTCAATAAACTTCCAAAATTTCCCAAGTTTACCAAGATATGATAAATCTGTTACATTTTCAATTTTTTCCTTTGTGTAATCATAACTGCAATGATTTGTTATAGATTGTTCAAATGAGTAAGGCAACAAAGCAAATCCCCAATCATTTCCAAGGAGTGTTTTTTGTTCATTTGTCATATTATTTTCCTCCTAATAAATCATTTATTTTCTTTTTTAATATTTCAGTGCCTATTTCATCAATTTCATCTTTATTTACAATATAACCCCACCCGTCATCTTCTGTCCATGTCTTATGCAATTTTGCACCTGCATCTAATAAGATTTTTATTCCTTTAAAATTATTTGGTGCTATTTTTGTTAATGCTGCATCAAGTTCTTCTTGTGTAGCATTTTTGCAAGCTTTTTCAATAAACCTTATATCTTTATCTAAAACTTTTGATAAGATAACTTTATTTTTCATCTCAACAAATTTTTGATATGATAATTCATTGTCTTTGCCTTTGATATTTAATAACCCAAAATTTCTTTTGTAAATTGTATAATATTCTTTATTTATATCACTAGATAGAATTGTTTTATTAGAACCATAACTTGGAGTATGTTTTGATTTTATATACTTACAAAAGTTTTCTTCTATTAAATCAAGTTTTTTATTTCTAATAGCATCAATAATATTTGTTATTGAATGTTGAACAGCATATTCAAAAATTTTTTTGTAATCTTTATCATTGATTTCTTTAAAAATAATTTCGTATTCATTTGCAGGATATTTCTTTAATGTTTTTTCATATAAATCATAGTCATTTAATGCTATTAATTCGTCAAGATTAACTATTCCATTATGTATGCAATGTAATAATTGCTTTTCTTTTTCACTCAATTTTTTATCTTTTGATATTTTTGCTTGTTCAAAAACATCTTCATCAATTTTATTGTTGGTAAGTTCGTTCAATTGATGTGCAATTTCATAATCTTCACAGTCTATTGCCTTTAATATTGTCTTAGATAAAATATTTACAAAAAAATATTTATTTTTAAAAGTTTCTATTTTATCATTAATCCAATTATATTCGCTTCTTCCTTCTTTTTTTATTTCATCAATTTTGGATTGATATAAAGCATTTGAAGTTTTTATTTTACTTAAAAATTGTTTAAACAATTTTTTATTATATTTATAAGCATAATCGATAAAATAAGGATAAGCATATGACCAACATTTTTGCTTACAAATTAACTCTTTATTGTCTAAGTCAAAGTAATAAACTTGCTGTTCCTTATTTAAATTATCATAATCTTCAACCAAATAAGTAAATATATCTTCATATCCCTTAGAAATATCTTCTTTCTTTTTCTCTTCTTTCCAAATAGAATCGCTATAAAAATTATTTAAACAAAGTCTTATATCTGGAGTGCTTCTCGCAATATTTTCCATAACATTTTTCTCTCTGTTTATTTTAATTAACATTAACAATTCTGGCAAATCGAATTCATTTTTAGGAAACAATGACATATAGTGTGTTTGATGAGAACAATCATCAACTAGTGCTTTTAAAACTTTCAAACTATTGTATTTTTTTACATAATAAATTAAAGTATGTCCATCTTCATCTTTTCTATGAGCTGAAGAATATGAAAAATTATTTAAAATTTTCGGATCATCTTTCTTGGCACATAATTCAAGTTTGCTGATTGTTATAATTTTATCTTCTTTTTCTTTTCCCGTCATGAGATAATCCAAACTTACATCAAATAATTGTGCAAGTATTGGCAAAAATTCAATACTTGGTTCTCCTTTGTTTGATTCCCATTTTGACACAGCTTTATCACTTACTTGCAATTTGTTAGCAAGTTCAGCTTGTGTCCAGCCTTTTTCTTTTCTAAGTTGTGAGATAGTATCTCCAATTTTATGCTTTTTTGAAAATAACATTTTATTCCTCCTTTGTCATCTCTATTTTAAAGCATTCTTAACACAAAAGTAAACCTACTTATTGTTACCTACGATTTGTAGAGTTTAAACACATACAAAATTTTCCTCTACTTTCCGTAGATATTATATCACAAACTTTAAAATTTTTTATCAAATTTGCAAAAAGTAGCAGGAAAAATTTTAATAACATGTTATTATAATCGAAAAGGAGTAAATTATTATGAACAAAGCTGTTATATATGCAAGATATTCAAGTGATAGTCAAACAGAACAAAGCATTGATGGACAACTTAGAGTGTGCAAGGAATATGCTGAAAGAAATGGTTTGATTGTTGTTAATGAATATATTGACAGGG
>ERZ1643249.1632-NODE-1632-length-22216-cov-10.461171_pt1 | contig 22216 bp, 39 predicted proteins | sample MGYA00579263_ERZ1643249 | MGnify/ENA primary metagenome ERZ1643249 (study PRJEB29033, sample SAMEA4952264) | chicken gut metagenome | biome: Broiler Chicken; feature: Gastrointestinal Tract; material: Caecum | place: Ireland | collected 2018 | study: Broiler... | reverse complement strand
GCAATCGCCTTCTAAGCGATCGGTCAGGCGTTCGAGTCGCCTCGCGGACACCATTTGAAATTAAACCCTTGATTTTCAAGGGTTTTATTATTTTTATTTGGTTTTACCTCTTATTTACCTCTTATTTAGTGAAGTTTTAAATTATTTAAAGCCTTTACTGTATTACTCTTTTTAGACGGAAACATGTGATAATATGTTTTTCTAACAACTTCTACAGTATCACCAACTCTTTCAGCAATTTCAAACTCATCACACCCTAGATAAAACAATAATGAAACATGAGAATGTCTGAAACCATGTGGTGTTATTTTTTTTACGTTACTTTTCTTTATATATAAATTTAAATATCTAGCAAAAGTGGTAGGAGAGATATAATTTATATTTCCAAAAATAAACATTTTTTTATTAAATCCATATATATTCTTTTCAGATTCATAGTGTTTTAAAATAAGATTGAACAAGTTATCATCCATATCAATAGTTCTAATTGAATTACTAGTTTTTGGATCTACTATATGGATATTTTTATCTCCTGATTTATTTGTAAAACTTTTATTAATTCTAGTAGTTTTATTTTCAAAATTAATATCTTCCCATGTTAAAGCAATAAATTCTCCAATTCTTAAGCCAGTAAAATACATAAAATTAAAAACAATATACCAAAATTCATTATCAACATTATTTATAAATAAATTAAATTCGTCATATGTCCAAAAATTCCATTCTGAATTTTGCTGATTTTCAATTGATGTGATTCTTTTCTTTGTTATTTTTGAAACTATCTTTTTATCATATTCGTAATTGTCTACTGCATATGTAAGAATTTCTTTTAAATAACCAATCATTTTATTTTGATATTTCGGTGATAACTTTTGAATTTCTAAAAAATTGTAAAATGGTGTTATTATATTTATTTTAATATTATTTAATTTATATGGTTTAAAATATGCTAGTATATTTTTATCCAATGATTTTTTTAGTTTATAGGCTGTTGTACACTTTAAAGTTCTAGATTTGTAAATATACCATTCTCTATAGACTGTTTCAAAATCAATATTTTTATCTATTTCATCATTACTTTTAATCTTAATCAAAAACTCTGCTTCTGCATCTTTGGCTTCTGGCCTGGTTTTATATAGTTTGCTTTCTTTTTGCTTTTTATTGCCGTAAAGGTCTGTATAGTAGCATCTAAAATAATATGATCTACCATCTTTAGTCCATTCGCTTTTTTCTTTCCTATAAATTGGCATTATATCAACCTCTTTCCCCTTGATTTATGTGCAAAAGATTGATATAATTAAAAAGAAAATTGCAAAGCATTATATCAATCCTTTGTGCTTGGTATTTTGTTCACAGTCTTGCTCGACTTTTTGTAATTTTCAAATCTTGATCTCGTGTTAGCGCACGAGGTCTTTTTTATTCTTCAATCATATCATAAAAAACATTTTCTGATATAATTTCAATATCTTGCCCTTTTATTTTTAATTGTTCTGCTTTTTTTTGTTTGTTACTTTTTCCATTTTTTATATTTTTACAGTAATCATTGTTTCCTAAAACTAAATAATTCGTTTCTTTATTTACATTATCTTGATTTATGCCACCTAAATTTGCAACAATTTGCATTGCCTCTTTTCTTGCCATTTTTTCTAATGTTCCTGTGAAAACTATTCTTTTGTCATATAATGGATTAGTTATATCAAAATCTTGTTTATCTGTGACTATATCATGAGCTTTTAATGTATAGTTTTTAGAAGTATATTTTTCAAAATCGAAATTATTAAATTCATTTTTTAATTTGATGTATACATTTAAAGTGATTTCTGCATCTGATAAAGCTCTGTGTGCATTCATATAATCAATATTATAGAACTCACACAAATTCTCTAATCTATGATGTTTTAAGTTAGTAATTGTATTTCTTGCAATTCTTAATGTATCTACATAGTCGTTTCTAATCGGTTTATTAAAATACTTTATAGCGTTATCATAAAGAAAATTAATATCAAAATTTACGTTATGCCCAATGATAATGTCCTCACTAATAAATGACATAAATTCTTTTAATACAATTTCTGTCTCTTCCGCATTGTTTGTATCATTTTTTGTAATTCCTGTTAACGACACAATAAAGTCATTAATTTCATTTGTACAGTTTACTAACTGACTGAAGGTATCAACTATTTTATTATCCCGAACTTTTATAGCAGACATTTCAATGATTTCATCAAATTGAGGATCAAATCCAGTAGTTTCTAAGTCAATGACTGTATAATTATCTGGAAACATCAGTAATGATTTTCCTTTAAATGGTCTTTTACTGTTTTTCATTTATATTCTCCTTTTTTATTCACTAAATTTTCTTTAGACAATTTATCTTCTCTTAGTTTTCAGATATAGTTGTTGCAAATATTACGATTGTTTATATAATTTTCGTTTTTTATTTAAAGGTTTTTATAAAGTTTATAATGGATTGTTTTTTTTCTTTATCTAGATCTTTTAATAAGTTTAAGATTTCTATATCATCTGAAGAAAAATTATCTTTTGTTTGAATAGTTTCAACTGTTTTTATATTATTTATTTGTTCATCGGATACTTCTCCTGATTTTATTAATAACTCATTAATAGACATATTCATAGCTTTTGCTATTTTTTTTAATGTATCAATTGTTATTCGTACTGCTTTACCACTACGTGGATCTATTCCTTTTTCAATGCTATCTAGATGTGTATGGCTAATTCCGCACTTGTTTGCAAATTCTCGTAATGATTGATTACCTCTGTATTGTCTAATAAATTCTCCAAGTTTGTTTTTTATGCATAACACCTCCTTAATAACATTGTATTGTATAGTTTACATCTTTTCAATAAAAAAAGCAACAAAAAATGTTGTTTATGATTGACAACACAAAATATGTAGTGTATGATTGACAATAGAAAGGAGCTAACAAGATGAATAATTGTTTGAAAGAAGTACGTCTTTCTAAAGGTTATTCGCAATCTGAATTATCAAAAAAGTCAAACGTTTCTAGACAAACTATTATTGATATAGAGAATGGTTCATTGAAATGGTTGCGAAGTGATACAATGTTAAAATTAGCAATTGCGCTTGATTGTGATGTAAGTACTATTTTTTTTGATGATTTTGTAATGCAAACACAACAAAACTAGAAAGGAAATGTATATGAAAAAAAAGAAAGTAACTAAAAAAATGTTAAAGCAAGTTTTGCTAGAGAGAATCTACAATGTTATAACTGGACCAACTAAATTAACTACAGAGGATATAGAAGCTTTAAAAATTCTATTAAAAAAAGAGTAGATAGTGTCAGTATCTAATCTTATATTGCTATTTTTGTTATTTAGAATGTGATTCTCTTAATTGCATTGTTATTTCGTCAATGGCTTTCTTAATAGCTTCTAGCTGTTCTTTATCATCAGCATATTGTTTGATATAGTCATTATTTAACATAGCAATAACAATTTCTGTAGCTTTTTCTATCAAAATAATACCTCCTTTCTAAGGAGAGTATATCAAAGATTTAAAAAAATAAAACAAAAGGTCGAGCAAGACTGTGAAAGGACTGATATTATGAAAAAATTAAAATTAAAAAAATGGGTTAAAGTTGCTATGGCTATTATTTCGTTAGCTATTATTGCAATTATTTTAACTCATTTTATTTTAAACTCATTAAGCAATTTTAATAATAACGCAATGCAATGTGATCAATTAAAAGGTAATACATGTAGTTATTATGAAGTTCAAAAATATGTCAAATCAGGTGGTTATAATGGTTAGTCAATTGCCTGCAGATAAACTTATTGAGGTTTTATCTTGTCAATGGGCTGGAAATCAAGAAATTATGAAAATTGTCGGTTGTGGAACTAACAGTGCAATCAAAATTAGAAAAGAGATTGAACAATCAATTAAAGAAGTATATCCAAATGTAAGATTACCATCAAAAAAAGTTCCAATGGAAGAACTTATTAAATATTTCAATATTGATTTAAAAAGATTAGAAAAGATGGCAATTTTAAATAGAAAAATTAAATAAGAGGGGAAACGGTTGGAATAAAGAAGAAAGTGAGGTTAATATGTTTGAACCGTGTTATTTTTCAGTATTACCTTCAAAAGTGAGGTATGACGATTCTTTATGTCCAAACGAAAAATTATTATTTAGTGAGATTAGCAGTCTTTGTAATAAAAATGGGTATTGCTTTGCTAATAACGAATATTTTGCAAAGCTATATAAAGTCCATAAAAACACAGTGTCAAAATGGATATCTCACTTAAAAGAAAAAAAGTATATTCGATTGTTTTTTACTTATAAAGAAAACTCTAAAGCAATCGATAAAAGGGTATTAGCCGTAGGAGAGTCAGCTTTTAGTCCAAACATTGATAATAATCTATTTGAGGATATTTCTAATAACAATTTAGATAATCAAGTTAATGAGGATAATGAAATAGTAGAAGATATCGAAGAAGAACATCAATCTGATGAAGAGATTGATGAAAAAAATTGTCCTACCCCTAAATCAAAAGCTGAATACCCCCTAAACGAAAAGCTGAAGGATAATAATATAAAATTTAATAATAGTAATATAGATAGAAGTATATATACGGACTTTGAAAAAAAGTTTAAGACACCACTTACACCAATTACAAAAAATTTATTGGATCAATTTTTATTAATTTATCCAAAAGATGTTATTTCGCACGCTATGGATATTGCTATCGAAAACGGTATTCCAAAAATTTCATATGTCAACGGAATTATTAGAAATTGGAAAAATGCTAACTATAAAACATTAGATGACATAATAAGAGCCAGTCCGGTCATTCCGGATTTCACAGAAGAAGAGTTAAAAGCACTGGATGAAATTTTAAATTGGAATTGGTTTGAAGAAAGTGAGGAAGGAGGATGACATGAAAAAATATCGTTGGTACGCACAATCATTAAAAGTTAACTTTAACTACAAAGAGTGGAGGCAGGACCTAGCAGCCTTTGTAAGAAGAAAATTATTTTGGGATTTTGCAATGGTATCGAAATCGAGAGCAGTTACTTTAAAAAGTGGGTTTTATTCAAAAGGTAATAAGTGGTTTGAGATTTATGATCCGCATGGGAACTGGTTAAGAATTATTTATAAAAACCAATCGGATATCGTTGCAATAGAACCTGCAAACTTTAATAAGAATTTAATTGATGAATATTTTAAGCTAAGAAATATTAATTAAACAAAAAAAGAAGAAAAGAGGGATATATATGAAAATAACAAGTGTTAGTGTAAAAAAAGTAGAAAAAGAAGATTCAAGAATGAAAGGAATTGCAACCATCGTACTAGATGATCAATTAGCCATTCATGATATTCGCATTATTGAGGGTGACAACGGTTTATTTACTGCTATGCCTAGTAGAAAGACGGCTACTGGTGGATATCGTGATGTTGTTCATCCCATAAATCCTGCAGCTAGAAATATGATTGAAAAAGCAATTCTAGATGCGTACAAAGAGGGTGAATAACAGTGAAAATACTTAGAAAAAAAGAATATGATGATTTGATTAATCAAATTAAGGTAGCAGAAAGCAAAATAAGAGATCAAAAGAAATATTATGAAGATAAAAATAGTGAATTAAATAAAAAAATAACTGATTTAGAAAAAGAGAAATGTTCATTAACTTTAGAATTAGAAGGACTAACAGAAAATTTAAAGCGAATGGAAGATATATTGGTCACAAAAGAAAATAAGTTAATTAAGATTAGTCAAGAGAAAGTTAAAATTAATCAGCAAAAAGTAGAGTTCTCTAGCAGAATAGGAGGTTTAACAAAAGAAAATAACAAACTAAAAAAAGAGCTTGAAGATAAAAATCAAAAGATAGAGAACCTAAAAGAAGACTTCCGTAAAAATCATAAAAAATTAACTGTCAATCAATATGATAAACGATTAAAAGGTATTAACAAAAAAGAAAATTAAACATAGATAAAAGTGACTATTGATTCTATCATCAGACTACCCTTTATATTTGCTTTCGTAGAAATAAACGAGTTTGTGGTCACGGGTTTGGTTTATTTCTTTTATAAACAGTCAACTATTGTTTTTCAAAATTAACTGTCCTTTCTTACTGAAATACTTTGTAGCCAGGTTTGACTGTTTACTGGCTTTCTATTTAATAAAAAAAGGAGTTGATAGTGTGAGTAAAGGATTAAAGTTTGTATATGTGATGTTAATTGTTGGTTTTATGGTTTTGATGTTATGTGGAATTAAAATATTGTATGACATAATTGAGTATCATACATGTTATAATCTTCCAGTTAATGACTTTTACAATCACGATGAGTGTGTAAGTTTATTGAAAGATTTAGAAGAGTAATGCCAAGATATTATAAAGTAAATTATGGAAGAAAAACTGTAAGACCATTTAAACTAGAAGATGCAAAAAATATCATGATTATGTTGCAAAAAAAACGAGATGCAACTGATAATGATAGACTTAAGAAGATATATGATAGAGACTGGTTGATGTTTAAGCTAGGGCTTAACACTGCATTTAGAATAGAAGATTTATTACAAATTAAAGTAGATGATTTGCTACTTAAAGGGACTATGTATACTAGAGAGCATAAAACTAAAAAAGAGCAAAACTGGGAGCTTAATCAAAAGCTTCATAAAGAAGTTTTAGATTACATTGAACGAAATAATTTGTATGAGGGTGAATATTTATTCAAGTCTAATGTTAGTGTTAACAAACCAATGACTAGACAAAATGCCAGGTTAAGGATAAAAAAGTATTCTGATGAAATTGGAGTTAAATATTTAGTGAGTTGTCATTCTTTGAGGAAATGCTTTGCTAGGACTTTTTATGAGCAAACAAAAGATTTAATAACTCTTCAGAGAATGTTAAATCATGGAACTCCACAAATTACATTAATATACATTTGCTGGGATGATGATGATCAGCAGAAGTCAAGGAAAGAATTTTATTTATAAAGGAGAAAGATATGAAAATAAAATTAATAGAACTATTGGATATGAAATATAATGATTGCTTGAAAGAAGGGTTTAAATTTGTTTTTGATGATTATATATATACTTTAACAGGTGAAAGAATGATAGATAAAAATGGTAATAGTTTTGGAAATCATTATATTGTAGAAACTTTATTAGATAAAGAAGTTACTGTATTAACACTAGAATTAATTGATGTAAAAAATTTCAATGATAAAAGAAGTGTAACAAAAGAAGATGTTGATAATATTTTAGCTAATACATTTATTAAGGCAGAAAGATATGGTGACAAAACAACTATCGTTAAAGCAACCTTACCTAATGGTTTTGTAATTGTAGCTGATTCTAGTTGTGTAGATCATAACAACTTCGATATGTCAATTGGTGAACAAGAATGCATGAAAAAAATTGAAGATAAGATTTGGGAACTAGAAGGTTATCGCCTTCAATGTGAGATAAGCGAGGATTAGACTATGTATGGTTATTTAACGTTAGAGTAATGTTATTTCCTGGAAGAGCAGGGATTTGCAGTTGTCTGTGACGGAGATAAAGAAGATTGTTATATTAGAGATTCTGAGAAAGAATATATTGTAAATAATATTCCTCAAATTGTTGATTGGATTAACGACTTTGCAATTAATTTTCGAAAAATGTTCGCAGGAATGTTTCATGCTGCAGGTAAATTGTTTACTAAACTCGGAGATGATTTTGATAATGTTATAAAAAATGAATAAATATAAATATATTTAAAAAAACTATAATAACTTTACAAAATGAGAAATTGAAAGTAACGTATCAAAAAAAGCTGAAAAAAATATTATTAAAACACTTATAAATATTAGAAAAAACAACTGTTTATTTAATCTATCCGAATGCTTTACAGAATTATCTCATTATGGAAAGTTTAATTATCGAAAAGGAGACAAAGAAAATGAATTTATGGATAAGAACTCAAGATAGAAAAAAATTGGTATTAATAAATACATAAGCAATAGCAGATGATGACTCGGGTTCAATTTTAGGGTTTGGAATTGATGGTCATGTGAAAGTAGAATTAGGAGATTACGATACTGAAGAAAGAGCATTAGAAATATTAGATGAAATACAGCGAAGATTAATAAAATTACAACTTGTTAGTTTAGAAGAAAAAGGGCAAGCAAGAAAAGATGCAGTTATAAATGATAACCTAAAATGTGTTTATGAAATGCCAGAAGAGTAGGAGTGATTAGAAATGGATTTAAAAGTAGGAATGTATGTAAGATTTGCAAGAGGAATGATTAATGGATGCGTACCAATAAGAATAGCGAGAATAGTAGATTGTTCGGATGACGTGTTGATAAAGATTGACAACGGGCAATGTATATTGCGAGATGATGTTATTAAAGCGAGTCATAACCTTATCGATTTAATCGAATTAGGAGATTATGTTAACGGTAAAAGAGTATACAATATTTCGATAGTTGATGGCTTAAAATATCTAGATGTTGAGTCGGAAGATTATTTAGCTGATATGCCTTTTATAAATGCTGACCAAATAACATCAGTAGTAGCAAAAGAACAATTTGAATCAATAAAATATGAGGTAAAGAAAGATGAATAAAAGTGCAAGAGAGATGTTTGAAGAGTTAGGGTATGAATTCGACCCACATCATTATTCTATGACAGCATTAATTGTTTATAGAAAAGATTTGAAGTATATCTATTTTGATGCAGATAAAAAAATAGATATCAGAGAATTTGTTGATATGAAACTTTTGCAAGCAATAAATCAACAATGCAAAGAATTGGGGTGGTTAGATGAGTGAATTAGAAAGTGTTTTAAATTATTTAGAGACAACATCAATGGAACCACATGATGATTACACTAGCGAGTTTTCTTATAAAGAACAAAAAGTGTTGTGGAAGTATATAAAACAGTTACAACAAGAAAATAAGAAGTACAAAGAAGTAATAGATAAATTAAAAAATATTATAAATGAAATGATTAATTGTGGATATATTGTTGAAAATGGAGAAAGTGCAGTTAATTATATAGCAACAGGTGGTAAAAGTGAATTTGGAACAAGAGCTAAAGTTATTTTAGATATTTTAAAAGAGGTGGAACATGAGTAAAATAGGTGAGAAAGTTATTGCTATAAAAAATATTAGTAAAGATGGAGAAGAGGTCAATATTTTCGGCTATGGCAAATATTTAGGAGAAAAGCCTTGCCCCGAATTAGGTTATTTTCCTAACCCATGCATTGAACTATCTGATGGAAAAATTATATGGGGCTATCAATGCTGGTGGGGAAATGCCGACCGAATAAAAAAAGAAGTCATTAAAGCTAAAAAAGTAAATATTGTTGAGGTGGAATAAATGTTAGACGAAAATGAATTGTTATTTGATGAACTTTACGAAAAAACAAAAGATTGTGGTAGAGTTCAATTTATTAATTTGCTAATAGCAAAAGAAAGAGAAAATCAAGAATTAAAGGAGCAGCTATCAAATAACCATCAAATAAATGCTCAACAAAACGAGTTTATAGAATATTTAAATAAATACATAAAAGAGAGGCGTAGACTTTCAAAATTGCATAAAGAATATTCGCTGAGTGAAGAAAGGTTAAGTGCTCAATGCCATGTATTAGAAAATGTTTTATTAAAATATAAAGAAATAATAGGAGTTAAAGATGAGTAAAGAAAAATTGGAAACTGGGGCAATGCTAAATCCTAAATGTCAAAAATGTTCAAAGAAAGATACATGTAATAATAAAACCTTATGTGCATATTTAATACCTAAAGATATAAAGATTGATAAAGTATCTGCAGATGCACAAGCACCTTTGTTACCGCCGTCAAAAATTACTAGTGAAAAGTTCGCAGAAGAAATAAGAAGAATGACGGATTCTAGTTCACATGTAGGTATTGCTGCTAAAGTTGGCAGCAGATATATAAATGGGAGGTAGAAGATGGATATTAGATTAACAAAAGATATCTGTATGTTGAAATTATGTTTGATTAACTTAATGGAACATTTTGAAAGACAAGCTAAAAAGACTAATAGTAAGAGCGAGAAAAGATACTATATGGATTTGGTGAGATATATTAAAGCGTTTTTAGATTACGAAAACACAAGAGATATTAATAACATGAATGTCGAGAAAAACATAAATGGTTAAGGTTAATAAGATTGGAGGATTGGAAATGAAAGAACAAACATCTTATGGTAATCTTACTTTTGCTGAAAGGACTGAATGGTTAGAAGACAATTTAGAAACTGGAATGTATGTTAGGTCATATAAGGGAATTGATAGGTTCAATTATAAATTAAAAAGAGAAAATCAAAATTTTTATTGGTATTATTTTGAAAAAAAAGAATTAACCAATCCTGGAGCTTATGTAGAAAAAGAACCTAGTTATGACATTATTGATTTAATAGAAGTAGGAGATTATGTTAATGGTCTTAGAATAGACCATATTTCAGAACCAGATAAATATCGGAAAGTTAGAATTGCTTATCATTATAGCGAATATGGTAATGATGATGTATCATTTGTAAATAGTGAAATTGAATCAATAGTAACAAAAGAGCAATTTGAAAGTATTAAATATGAGGTGAAAGATGATTAAACTAGTTTTAGAAATTTTAAGCAATAAATATGTAAAAGCAATCGTAATTCTTGATATTATAATCATATTAACAATGTTGTTTATAGTATTTTTGTATGTATTTCCAATTATATCTTTAGTTATTTTATTTATAGTTTTATTAGTTTTAATAATACAAACATATTTATGTTTAGTAGAGTATCTTAATGATTAAGCATTAATAAGAATAAAAAGAGGTGATTAAAATTAAAGAGGAATTATCTCAAAAAGAAATAATCAAAATAGTTTTAAATGAATTAGAAAAGAGAAACATAATTAGATCTAATTTCTCAACTTATAAAAACACAGAACAAATATTAAGAGATTATCCAAAATTAAAACAATCAATCAAGGATAGACAAGAACAAATAAATGATTACAAAAATTATGGTTTGCAAGAAAAATCAAAATCAATTACTTCTATATCTCAGAATAATAATATTAGACAGGATTCGGATGATATTATTAATAGTTCCATAGCATCTTTAGAAAAACATATTTTCAAAACAAAAATAGTGTTGAAGTTTATAGATAATGTTTTGGATAAGTTCAAAGACGATCCATACATTGATGTCATTAAGTTACATTACTTTGAAGATAAAACATATAATCAAATTGCTGAGGTGTTTGATCATAGATTTGGAAAGAAAGACAAACTTACTGCTCCAGCTACAATAGGGAGTAATAATCAAAGATTGGTAAGAGAGCTTCAGAAGTATCTATTTCCGAATGATTATTTGTTTCAGCTATTAGGGTATTGACAAAATAGAAATCGGCTGGAAATGATGCTTATTTTCATTTAGAAAATTATCATATATAATGTGTATAGTTGAATTATTGTAAAGTTAGTTTAACAAATTGACGTGATAAACACGTCTTTTATTTTGGCGATTATCATGAAGAAAAGAAGAAAGAGAAGAAAATATTATAACTGGCCAGAAGAAATTGCAAAGGGGAATACTAACGCTTTTTACAATTCAACTGATTATGATGTCTGGAGAGAAAAAGTGTTAGCGAGAGACCATCATGAATGCCAGTTTTTTAGTGGTAAATGGGATGATGGTATTCATAAACCAAATGAAATTAAACCAGTTAAAGCAACAACAGCTCATCATAAGATAGCAATTAAAGAGCGACCAGACTTATGTTTAGATGTTGATAATGGTGTTGCATTGTCACATCAAGCTCATGAGATAGTTGAAGGTAGAGCAGGGTTCAAGTTTAAAAGAAAAAAGAAATTAATAACAGAAGAAAAATGGTAATAACTTTTCTTTTTTTATTGTTTTCTTTTTATAAATCCCCCCGGTCAAAATCTGAGTAAAAATTTTACTTAAGGCGAGCGGGTGTGTGGTACTGACTAAAGAACTCTTCGCGCGTGTGCGCGCATGGAAGGGGTGTGGAAAGAGGTGATTCTAATGTGAAAAAAAAGAAAACTAGTAATTCTAATATAAAAAAATATCCTAACACAATAAAAAAATTAACCGAAAAAGATTTGTCTGCAATAGCTGATGACATTTCTGATCAGTTAATTCAATTATCAAAATTTGGTAAATATTATGATGACTTAGTTAATGAGTATTTAAGTCTCTTAACAATTAGAGAAGCACTCAAACAAGACATTCAGACACAAGGTGTTAGATATAAATTTACAAACGGAAATGGTAAAGAACAAGAAAAAGCAAATGAATCTGTAACAAGCCTAATAAAAATAGAACAGATTCTATTAAAAATAGTGAACGATTTAGGAATAAATCAGCCATTTGTAAAACCGTCACAGAATGACAGTTCACAAACAAAAAATAATATTGCAAGTGGTGACTTGAATGAAGAAGATTTGTTGTAAAGAAATTGATGACTATATATTATACTACGAGCAATGTCCTAATGTTTTTAATAATGAGAGAAAACTCTTAATTGAAAATATTGTTAAACCAACGTTAGAGAGAGATGATATCTTTTTTGATGAAAAAATGTATAGAAATTGTTTGCGATTTGTCGATAGGTGGTATTATCCTTTATTTCCATATCAAAAATTTATTTATGCATTTGTTTTCATGTACGATAAAGATGGATTATTAGTATTTAAAGAATTTGACATTATAATGGGTAGAGGAAATGGTAAAGATGGATTTATTATTCCACTATTGCATTTTTTAACAACACAATATTATGGTGTTGAAAATTATAATGTTGACATTATTGCTAATTCTGAAGAACAAGCTCAAGATAGTTTTATGATTGCACATGATGTTATGGAAAGTAATGAAACGTTATTTAAAAAGTACTTTTATTGGAATTTAGAGTACTTTGTTAATAGGATAACAAAATCTAGATTTAAGTTTCATACATCGAATGCAAAGACAAAAGATGGTAAGAAACCAGGAGCATTATTGTTTAATGAATATCATCAATATGAGACTTATGATCAAATTAAAGTTTTTAAAAGTGGAAAAGGTAAGGTAAAAGATTTTAGAGTTTTTGTAATAAGTTCAAATGGTAATGTTCGAGGTGGACCATTAGATGAACTTTTAAAAACCGATTTAAAAATCTTAAAATCTGGAGTTAACAAACTCAGAAGGTTTCCTTTTATTTGCAAGTTAGATGATATAAGTGAAGTTGATAAAAATGAATGTTGGATAAAAGCTAATCCATCCTATGAATATTTATCAACTTTAAGAGAAGCAATTATGGATGATTATTTAGAACAACTCGAAAGTCCATCTTTACGAAGTGAGTTTCTATGTAAAAGAATGAATCTTCCAGCTCAAAGTCATGAATCAGTATTAATTGATTGGGATTTAATTGAGCGAGCATCTTATAGTGATGTTGAGAATCAGATTGCAAGACCGTATATAGTAAAGCCTAAGCAAAGAGCCATCATCGGTATTGACTTTGCTTCAACGAATGATTTTGCTAGTGTTGGTGTTTTGACAAAAAATGATGATGAATACCAGTGGCGGCAGTATGCAATTATTAATTCTTCTAGTAAATATTTTAAGGATATAAAATTTCCTTTTGATCGAATAGGGTTAAAAGGATATGAGGATTTTATTATTGTAGATTATCCTGTAATAAACGAAAGAATAATCATTAATAAAGTCTTAGAATATTTTTCGGAGTTTAATATTGTAAAAATTGTTCTTGATAGTTATAAGTATCAATTATTGAAATTGAATTTCGAACAAGAAGGAATATCTATAGAAGATAAAAATAATCCTACAGGATTAGTAAGAATGTTAAGATATCCTGCTAGCATAGCGGCAATCATTGGTCCTAAAATACAAGCTATGTTCTCTTTACAAAAGATTAACATTGGCGATAGTGCCATTATGCGTTGGTCAATTAATAATACTAGTATTGAAATCAAAAAAGATGGAAATATGATGTTTAACAAAGTAGAACCTAAGTTAAGAAAGAATGATCCATTTATGGCTTTTGTTGCTGCTTTTAGTTCTGCTGATTTATTAGAAGAAAAGGTAGAGTATGTTTATATTTAAAGAAGGTGAGTTATGGGAATATTAAAGAGACTATTTAAGAAAAATGAATATAGTGAGTTGTTAACGTATGTTGATTTTTTAATTTTTGCAAAGAAAAAGCAATTGCTAATAAAGAAACATGCGATTGAACATGCAATTGATATGATTGCTAAAACAATTGCGAAATCTGAAATACAGATGTATTTATACAATTTTGAAACTCAAAAGATAGAAAAAAATCAAAAAAATATTTATTATTACAAATTAAATATTAAGCCAAATCCAAATGAGGAAGCCACCTCTTTTTTTTATAAGGTAATTAAAAAATATCTAACTGACGAAGAAGTGTTAATTGTTAGTATAAATGATAATTTGTATATGGCTGATAGCTTTATTTCAAGTAGTAGTATTTTATTACCTAAAACGTTCTCAAATGTTCAGATAAGTGATGACTTTGGTAATTCAATAATATTGTCTAAAATATTTAAAATGGACGATGTTATTTATATTAATCTAAAGTCATCAAAAATAAAAGAAACATTAGATTCTTATTATGATGAACTTGGAAGTTTATTAGGTATTGCTAGTAATCATTATAAGATGACTAATCTTAATAAATTTAGATTAAGAATACCTGGTATGCAACCAACATTAAAAGATCCTGTAACTGAAAAAGAAGTAACGTATGATCAATATAAAGAGAAAATAACCAAAGGTTTGTTTGATGAGGAAGATGCTGTATTACTATTATCAGATCAATTCAATTTAGAAAAAATAGATTTTGGTCCAGCTTCAAGTTCAAAGGAATGGTCTGATTTAGAAAAAAAGTGGTCTGATAAAGTGGCAATGTCTTTTAATATTCCATTGGATATTTTTTATGGAAATAAAACAGATAAGTCGACTTCAACTAATGATTTTATTACTTTTGGAATTTTGCCTCATTTACAGATTACTGAAGATGCATTAAATGCCAAAATAATAGGACAAGAGAACTATTTAAAAGGAGAACGTATTAAGATTAATAAGTTTAATATGAAGTATCTTGATATCTTAGAAAGCTCAACTAGTATGGATAAATTATTTTCGAATGGTTACAGCCATAATGAAATTAATGAGTTCATTGGGTTACCAAGGATAGAGGAAGAATGGGCAGATAAACACTATATAACTAAAAATTATCAAAATGCAGAAATTGCATTGGAAGGAGGTGATGGGAATGAGGGAGAAAGATAAATACTTTCAATTTGTAAAGTTAAATGACTCTGTAACAGAGCTTTATATTTATGGGGATATTAGAAAACCATCATTAATTGAAAGGTGGTTGGATATTAATGATGATACAAGAGTAGATGCTTATTCATTTAAAGATGCATTAGCAGATGTTGATACTCCTAATTTGTTAGTTAGAATTAATTCAATGGGTGGATTAGTATCTGAGGGCTTAGCAATTTATTCTTTGTTATCTGATTTCAAAGGACATCTAATAACACAAGTTGATGGCTTTGCTTGTAGTGCTGCTAGCGTTATTTTCATGGCAGGACAAGAGAGAATTATGCCAGAAAGTGGGCTTATCATGATTCATAATGCTTGGACTTCCGTTGAGGGTGATCAAAATCAGTTGAGAAAGGCTGCTGCCGATTTAGAAATGATTACAAAGCCAAGTGTAAATATTTATTGTAATAAAACTGGTTTGTCTGAAGAAGAAGTTAAAGCGATGATGGATGTTGAAACATGGATGGATTATAAATTAGCTTTTGAAAAAGGATTTGCTACATCTATTCAAAAAGAAAACGATGCAGAGCAATCTGTAAAAGATACTAATTCTTATATTAGAAAATTAGTAAATGAAAACATTGAACTAAAACAAAAATTACAAAAAGAAAAAAATAATGAAACAAAAGAAATTGAAGAAGACTCTTGGAAGTCTTTTTTTATTTAAAAAATAAGGAGGAAAATTATGGTATTTAAAAATGAAAAACAATATGAAGAATTAAAGCAAAAAGCAATTAAAATGTTAAACGAAAGTAAAGATAAAGCTACAGCAATAGCTGATGTAGTAGATATGTTTGCTAGTGAAAAGCACAAAGATTTAATTGAAGAAATTCAAGCACAAGCTATAAAAGCTAATTCCGATAGCGATTATGCAAGTAAATTAGGTCTACGTGTGTTAAGTAAAGAAGAAGAGAAGTTTTATGAAAAATTTAAAGATATTAAACAAGCAATTACAGGGGCACAAATTGATTTAATTCCAACATCAATCGTAGATTTAACGATGGAAAATGTAAAAGCAACCGAACCAGTATTAAAGTTGATAACCTTTACTCCTGCTGGTGTAAAAAGATGGATTACTGCAGAAAGAACTGGTGTATATTCTTGGAGTGGATTAACAGAAGAGTTAAAAGGTGAATTAAGTGCTAATGTTAAAGGATTGGTAACTGACCTAGGTAAATTAGATGCCTATCTAATTATTCCCAAAGCTATTAGAGACTTAAGTTATCAGTTTATTGACAAATATTTTATGGCAATTTTAGCTGAAGCTTTAAAAGAAGGTATTGCATATGGTTATTTACAAGGAACAGGAAAAGATCAGCCAATTGGAATTTATAAACAAATTGATAAAACTGAAGAGGACGGTACTCATAAAGATAAAACAGTTAATACTGATTTAACTAAGTTCACACCTAAAGGTTTAGCAGCAGCTAAGGTATATTTAAGTAACGGTGGTAAAAGAGAAGTTAATAAGTTATATGTTTTATGTAATCCTGAGGATGAAGCTAACTATGTAGCGCCAGCAATTTATGATGCTGAAGGTAATTTAGTTTCTGCATTCAGAAATTTAGAAGTTATACCATGTACAGAAAACCCTAAAGGTAAAGCTGCTTTAACTCTTGAAAATAAATATACAATGGGTATTACAGAAGTTAAAATTAATGAATACAAAGAAACTTTGGCTACAGATGATGCTGATTTAATTGTTGGAAAAGTATATGCAAATGGTAGAGCAGTAGCTGACAATGTTGCATATGTATTCGATGTTACAAGGCTAGAAGAATATGTTCCAACTATTAAAACATTAGCAACTGTAGTATCTTTACCTGAACAAACTCAAGAAGAATTAGAGGTATCAGGAGCCTAAATTAGGCTCCTGTACTAATTAAATAGGAGGATAGAAATGTATATTGTAGTTAATAAATTTAAAGATTTAGAGGATAACGAATATCTTTATGATGTTGGTAAAGTTTATCCCCATGAAAAAAAGGATGTTAAAGAAGAAAGAATAAAGGAATTGTCAACTAAAAAAAATACATTGAAAAAGGTATTAATAAAAGAAGTTGATATTTCGGATCTTAATCAAGATCAATTATGTGAAGTTGCAACCATTGAGGGAATTGATTTAAAGATGCTAATTCTAGAAAAGCTTAATGCTGCAGATAATGAGGTAAATGATAATCAAAAATTAAAAGAAATTCAAGAAAAAGCGAAAGACTTAGGTATAGAATTTTCAAATGATATGTCAGTTGAAGAGTTAAATAAATTGGTTGAAAAAAAATCAAAGGATAAATAATGAAAGCAGATGATAATAATATCACTTTTGATGATAAATTAATAAGTGATTTAATTCAAGAAATAAGAAAAGAGCAGACAATCTCACCAAAACAACAAGATAGTATTTTTATTAATTATATAAAAGAAGGGATGTATAACATCAATGGTTATGTTGGTTGTATGATTGATTATAATACTGATTTAGAAGCAAGAGCATTGCTGAAAAATTATGTATTATATGCAAATTATAAAAGACTAGCAGAATTTAAAGAGTTATACATGAGTGATTATGTCTCACTTCAACTTAAATATAACAGAGATACCAGTATATAACGACGGGTCTTTTTTGTTATATAAATTAAAACAAGCAGATGAAGTATTCCCATATGAACAAATAGAAAAAATATATGACGAACCATTCTTTTATGAAGAACTATCTTTAACTGACAATATTCTTTTTGAGAATGACAAGATGCAAAGAAAAATTGTAAAAAAGATTAGAATTCCACAAGATAAAGAGATAACTTCAATAAATGTTTTGAAAATAAACAATCTTTTTTATCAAGTTTTTAATATTTACCATTTTAAAAATAAAGACGGGTATTTACAAAGTGATATAACTTTACAAGAATATATTAATCCTAATATCGTGGAGGAAAAATAATGACAAAAGAAGATTTAACGTTATTGTTTGATGAATTAAACATTCCGTATAGAGAAGGTATTCAATACATGGAAGATAATAGTAATTATCCTCAAATAGTTTTCTTTGATTATCGTTGGGAAGATGTTCTATCTTCGGGGTCTAAGTATGATACTGTTGTATCTTATCAAGTATCTTTCAGATCTATGAAGCCAAGAGATCCTAAATTAATAGAATTAAAAAAATTATTAAATGATAAAGGTAAATATCCTATTATTTCCCATGAGTATATTGAAAATAAAAGAGAATGGCATTCATATTTTTCGGTAGAGGTGTTAGAAGATGTCTGCGCAGGATTATGAAGTCTTTAATTCTTTGATTGATGATTTAAGTGAGATTATTACAAAAGTTAAAAATCCTATTGAAATTTTAGAAGTTGGCGCAAAAGAGTTCGTAAGTGATTTAAGTAAACTATCTCGCCCTTATTCACAAATTAAAAAAAGTGGCTATACACATTTAGTTGATAGTTTTGATTATGTGATAAAAGAGAAAGAAATCGAGGTTGGATGGCAAAAATATTATGGACGAATGGTTGAAGAAGGTACTAAATTAACGCCTCCACAACCGCATCTTGTACCAACATATGAGAAAAATCAAAATAAATATTATGAAAAAATGATAGAAAAAATTTATAATTAAGGAGGTTGATATTATGAAAACAAAAAGACCGATGATGAAAGAAACGGTAGGATCTCAATATTATGCTTTTAATACACCAGATGAGGATGGAAATGTTGACTATACAAACTATGAAGACACTATAAAAACAGATGTGGTTAAACAAATTGGCACTACTGAAAATGGAGAAACAACAACAGTTAGAGCTTCAGGAAAGGATTATGCTAGCTTTAATCAAGTGTCCAGTACAGACCTAGAAGTTGAAGTGGTAGCATTTCCTCAGGAAGATCTTGCGAGAATGCGTGGTGAAAATATTGCAACTAATGGTTTAGTTTCATCAGGTGGTACGAAAGAAAGACCATATTTCGCATATGGTAAAGTTGTTAAATTAGTTGGTGGTGGAGTGAGATTCGATTGGTATCCAAAATGTCAAGTTATTGAAAATACTGATGATATAGCCACTTCTGAAGATAGTTTCTCTGAACAAAACGATACTGTTACGATTAGAGCTTATGCTTTTAATGAAAAAGGAGAAAATAAAAATTACGTAGATAGTAGTATTACAGGATTCCCAGAAGGTCTTACAGAAGAAAAATTCTTCTCTAAACCTATTGTTACTTCTGATGATTTAGATGCAGTAGTAGCTGAATCTGCATAATACACTTAGAATTTAAGAAAGTTAATATGAATGTATTAACTTTCTTTTTTTATTTTAGGAGGTGATTAAATGGAAGTAATTACGTTGCGTAATGGAAAAAACATTGAACTTGTATGGAGCTTTCTAGTTTTACAATATTTAGAGGATTATGAAGGTGGCTTAAAGCAAATCCAAAAGGATATGAAAGCTAAAAGGAATCTTCTAAAAATAGAAAGTTTATTTATTTATGCTGCAGTAAGAGCAAACTATGATGAAAAAGTAGGTTATCAAGAAGCTATTCGATTAGTTAAATTAGAAGATGTAAACAAGATTAATGAATTCTTTAGTGAGAATTTAAATAATCAGCAAGAATTTAAAAAAAAAGACCAGAAATATACAATCCAAAGCAAGAAAAAGAAGAAAAGATAGACTGGGCATCTATTAAATATACAGCTATCACAATTGGAATAAGCATTGATGAGTTGATGCATTTAGATCCAATCGAATTCTGCAGAATGGTAGATATGTATAACAGGATGCAAAAGAAGAAATATGGCAAGTGATTTAAAAAAAGTCGGTCTGGTCTTTAATGCTGATGGAACTACAGATTTTATAAAGTCTTTAAATAGTGTAAATGCATCTCTAAAAGAAAATTATCAAGATTTTAAAGCCGTTCAAGCTCAATACGATGAAAATACTACCTCTAGTCAAAAATTATTAGATAAGTTAGATTATTTAAACTCAGCCTATGATTTGCAAAAAAATAAAGTTAGAGTTTTGGCTGAAGAATTAAAATCTTTAGAAAATGCAGAAAGCAGAGACGAAGTTGCTATAACAAAAAAAAGAACCGCGTTAAAAGCTGCTGAAACACAATTAACTAGATACGAAAATCAAATCAAAGATGTTGATCAAAAAATTAAATTAGGGACTGCAAACTTAAAAGATTATGCAAAAAACGTAAAAGAAACTGGAGAAAAGATAACAGAAGCTGGTAAAAAGTTTTCTGTTCTTTCAGCTGGAATTGTAGGAGCAGATACTGCAGCCACTGCAACTGCAATGTCTCTTGAGTCTGCAACAAATAGATTTATAACATCCACTGGTGAAAGTGTATCAGAAACTGAACGTTTTCAAAATATTTTAAAATCTATACATGATAATAATTATGGTAGCGATTATGCGGATATTGCTACTAAAATGGCATTAGTAAAACAACAATTAGGTGATATAAATGATGCTGATTTACAAACAATAACTGAAAATGCATATCTTTTAGAAGATGCATTTGGAATGGATTTCAATGAAACAATCCGTGGTGTAACAGGACTAATTAAAAATATGGGATTGTCAGCCGATGAAGCATTTAATTATATTGTTGTAGGTGCTCAGAATGGTTTAAATAAGTCCGATGAATTAACTGATAATCTTGCAGAATATTCACAATTATGGGGACAAGCAGGCTTCTCGGCAAAAGAGATGTTTACAATTTTACAAAATGGTATTGATAGTGGAGCTTATACACTTGATAAAGTAAATGATTTTGTAAAAGAGTTTGGCAATTCTTTGGCTGACGGACGAATTAAGGATAATTTAAGCTCATTTTCGTCTGAAACAAGAAATTTGTTTAAGGAGTTTGAAAATGGCAAAGTGACTGCAAAAGATGTGTTTTATTCGGTTATAAAAGATCTTGAAAACACAGAGAATAAACAAGAGGCTTTAACTATTGCATCTAATGTTTGGTCGTCATTAGGTGAAGATAATGCGATGGCTATTATTACTTCATTAGATGATGTTAACACTAAATATGATGATGTAGCTAATAAAGCACAACAAGCTCAAGATGTTATGTATAGTGGTAATGAAGCAAAACTTGAGACAATGAAAAAGAACTTACAATCATCTTTTTCATCAATCGGAGAAACATTGTTATCCAATATTATGCCAGTACTAGAAGATATGGCAAACGGATTAAAGAACTTGATGGATTGGTTTGATGGTCTTGATGGAAATACAAAAAATGTAATAACTACTATTGGTTTGTTAGTTGCTGCAATAGGTCCATTATTACTTATCATGGGTACTATGGCTAACAGTATTAGTAATATTATCACATTATTCACTAATGAGACCGTCGCTATGGGTTTAAATGCAGTAAAAAAGGGTATAGTAACCGCAGCGACAAAAACACTTCATTTAGCTCAATTAGGGTTAAATGGCGTGATGAAAGCTGGTTCGGTAGTTGTAGGAGCTTTATCAACTGTATTCAATAAGCAAAATCTTATTTTAGCTGCAAGTGCAATTAAAATGGGAGCTATTACAATAGCTACAAATGCAATGAAATTAGCACAGTTGGGCTTAAATGCAGTTTTAGCGGTTGGAAAAGTAGCTATATCTGGTATTTCTACCGCTTTGAATTTCTTGGCCGCTAATCCTATTGTGTTAGTTATCGCAGCAGTTGCTGCATTAGTTGCTGGATTAATTTATTTGTGGAATACTAATGAAAGCTTTAAAAATGCAATCATTAGTGCTTGGACTTGGATTCAAAATATATTTACTAGTGTAGATCAATTTATTACTGGTATATTTCAGACAGATTGGACTAATTCTTTTGG